>JGI24023J19991_10000099_pt1 | contig 54483 bp, 55 predicted proteins | sample Cruoilmetagenom1_FD_19991 | JGI IMG/M metagenome (IMG submission 19991)
CGGCCTCTCGCAGTTTGACCGCCAGGAGCTCTCTAAATCGGACCGTCCGGAGCTCACGTCCGCGCGCATCATCATCTCCGGGGGCCGCGGCGTGGCTTCCAAGGAGAATTTCGCCAAATTCATCGAGCCCATTGCCGAAAAGCTGGGCGCGGCCATCGGGGCCAGCCGGGCCGCGGTCGATGCGGGCTACATGTCCAACGACTACCAGGTGGGACAGACCGGCAAGGTGGTGGCCCCGGAACTCTACATTGCGGTCGGCATATCGGGCGCCATCCAGCATTTGGCCGGCATGAAGGACTCCAAGGTGATTGTCGCCATCAACAAGGACGAAGAAGCGCCGATCTTTCAGGTCGCCGATTACGGCCTAGTTGGCGATCTCTTTGAGATCTTGCCCCAGCTCAAGGCCGAACTCGACAAGGCTGGCGCCGGATAGGCTGAAGCATCCGAAGTGAGCAACCAAACATGAAGATCAAACAAGTGGGCGTGATAGGTGCTGGCCAAATGGGCAACGGCGTCGCCCATGTGGTGGCGTTGGCAGGCTATGACGTCCTGCTGAACGATCTAAACAAGGAGCGGGTCGACGAGGCGCTCGCCACCATCAACGGCAATCTCGCCCGCCAGGTTTCCAGCGGCAAGATCAGCGAACAGGACCGCAAGGCGGCGCTCAAGCGCATTACTTATGCCAAGTCGATCTCGGATCTCGGCAATTCCGATCTGGTGATCGAATCCGCCACCGAAAACGAGGACGTCAAGCGGGAGATATTCGCCGCGCTTTGTCCAGAGCTGAAGGCGGACGCGATCCTCTCCACCAACACCTCCTCCATATCGATTACGCGATTGGCGGCCTCGACCGACCGCCCGGAGCGCTTCATCGGCCTGCATTTCATGAATCCTGTCCCGTTGATGGAGTTAGTCGAGGTCGTCCGCGGCATCGCCACCGACGAAGACACCTACACCCAATCCAAGGCGTTTATCGAAAGCCTCGACAAGACGTCGGCGGCGGCGGAAGACTTTCCGGCCTTCATGGTCAACCGGATTCTGCTCCCCATGATCAACGAGGCGGTCTACGTGCTTTATGAGGGGGTGGGAACGGTGGAATCGATCGACACCGCGATGCGGCTTGGCGCGCACCATCCCATGGGCCCCTTGCAGCTCGCCGATTTCATCGGATTGGATACCTGCTTGGCCGTCATGCAGGTGCTTTATGAAGGTTTGGCGGACTCAAAATACCGCCCCTGCCCGCTGCTGGTGAAATATGTCGAGGCGGGCTGGCTGGGCCGCAAAACCGGCCGCGGTTTCTACGATTACGGCGGTGAGGAGCCGGTGCCGACGCGCTGAGCGGCTGCCTTCTTGTCCTGCGCGATCGCAGTCTCGACCAGTTTCACCGCATCCTCCGAATCCCATTCCGCCGGGCCGATCAGGCGGCCGATTTCCTCGCCCTTGCGATTGATCAACAGCGTCGTGGGCATCCCGAACGCCTTCAGCTTGGCGCCAAGCCGCGCGGTCGGATCGTGATAAAGCGCCAGATGGTCGGTGCCGATTTTTTCCAGGAACGCCCTTGGTTTGTCGATGCCGCCCCGGTCGATGCTGATGGCCACAACGTCGAAATCATCGCCTCCTAACTGGGCCTTCAACCTGTCCAGCGAGGGCATTTCCTTGCGGCATGGCGCGCACCATGTCGCCCAAAGATTGAGCAGCACCACCTTGTCGTTCCATTGACCGAGCGTCAGCGGCGTTCCATCGGCGTCGTTGAACTTGAACTGCGGCAGCTCTTTTGGCGCTTTGTGCACCAAAAAAGTGGACATCGCCCCGCGATTGAGCCCGGCAAAGGGACCGCTCGCCACCGGAACCGCAGGCGCGCGCGCGGTGCTAGCCTCGGGTGCTGGGCGCGCCATCTTGGGCACGACATTGCCATTCGACCCGAAATTCACGTATACCGCCACAAATCCTGCAACAGTGGCCAGCAGGGCGACCCACAAATAGGTCGTCCATGGTGCCTTTTTCGCCTTGCCGTGCGTCTTGTCTCCACTCATTGCGGCACTCTCAGGTAGGACATCGATGACCAACAAGATGTGGGGCGGGCGCTTCGCTTCCGGACCCGCCCAAATCATGGAGGAGATAGGGGCCTCCGTCGACTTCGACAAGCGGCTTTACGCCCATGACATTGCGGCGTCAAAGGCCCATTGCGCGATGTTGGCCCAGACCGGCATCATTTCACGCGAAGATAATCGCAAGATCCAGCAGGGTTTGGACCAAATCCTGACCGAAATCGAGGCAGGGAAATTTGGCTTCTCCCGGGCGCTTGAAGACATTCACATGAATATTGAAGCCCGTCTCGAGGAACTGATCGGCGCGGAAGCCGGCAAGCTGCATACGGCGCGGTCGCGCAACGACCAGGTTGCCACCGACTTCAAGCTCTATATCCGCGACGCGCTCGACGCGATCGATCTTGCCATCCAAGAACTGCAATTGGCTCTGGCCAAAAAGGCGCAGGACCATGCCGCCACGGTGATGCCGGGCTACACCCATCTACAGACTGCCCAGCCCGTGACCTTCGGGCATCATTGCCTGGCCTATGTGGAAATGCTGGCCCGTGACCGCGGGCGGCTGGCCGACGCCCGCAAGCGGCTCAACGAGTCGCCGCTTGGCGCCGCGGCTCTGGCTGGAACCTCCTTTGCGATCGACCGGGACATGACGGCGAAAGCGCTCGGCTTCGACCGGCCCGCAGCAAACTCGATGGATGCGGTCTCGGACCGGGATTTCGCGTTGGAAACGCTTGCTGCATGTGCGATCTGCGCACTGCACCTATCCAGGCTCGCCGAGGAGATTGTGCTGTGGACCTCGGACCAATTCGGCTTCCTATCTCTGTCGGACGCCTATTCGACCGGGTCCTCGATCATGCCGCAAAAGCGCAATCCCGATGCAGCCGAACTGGTCCGCGCCAAGACCGGGCGGATCGTAGCTGCCCTCAACAGCCTGGCTGTGGTGATGAAGGGCCTGCCGCTCGCCTATTCCAAGGACATGCAGGAGGACAAGGAAGTCACATTCGACGCCCTCGATGCGTTGATCCTGATGCTGGTGGCAATGACCGGCATGGTGGCTGACGCTACTGTCCACGAGAAGGCGATGACGAAGAGCGCCGCTGCGGGCCATTCCACCGCCACCGACCTCGCCGACTGGCTGGTGCGGGAGCTGGGTCTGACATTTCGCGAGGCCCACGCGCTCACGGGGCAGATCGTCGTAGCGGCGGATAAGGCTGGCGTGCCGCTCTGGAAGCTACCGCTCGCACAAATGCAAGAGGTCGAACCGCGCATCACAGAAACCGTGTTCGAGGTCTTGAGCGTCCCAAAATCGGTAAAGAGCCGCACCAGCTATGGCGGAACCGCGCCTCAAAATGTCCGCAAGATGGCGCGTAAATGGATAAAGCGTTTGGAAAGGGAAACCACATCGCGCTAGAAAGGTCGGCGACTCAGTGCCGCCTTCCGGCCGAGTAGGGATGTGCTTCGATGCGAAAGCCGCTTCATATTGCGTTGGCTGCGCTCGTAATTACGGGCCTCGGGCTGTCGGCCTGCGGCCGAAAGGGCCCGCTTGAGGCGCCGCCAAGTCAACAGCGCGGTCAGGGTGCGCCGGTGGGCGAGACGGAATCGGGCAAACCGGACCGTCCCTTCATTCTCGATGGCCTTTTGAGATAACAGCGCCGGCCCAAGCCTCTCCATGCATCATTTCGCCTACAAGGACGGCGTCTTGCACGCCGAAGGCGTCAGCCTTGCCGCAATCGCGGACGAGGTCGGCACGCCGTTCTATTGCTACTCGACGGCCACCCTCGAGCGCCATTACCGCGTGTTCGACGCGGCGTTTTCGGGCTCCGACACGCTGATCTGCTACTCGGTCAAGGCCAACTCCAATCTGGCCGTTCTGAAGACCCTGGGCGAATTGGGCGCCGGCATGGACGTGGTCTCGGAGGGCGAACTGCGCCGCGCCAGGGCTGCGGGCGTACCTGGTGACCGCATCGTGTTCTCGGGCGTCGGCAAAACGGGGGCTGAGATGGCGCTGGGATTAGAGCAGGGCATCTACGCTTTCAATGTCGAATCCGAGCCGGAGCTCCGGCTGCTCAGCGAAGTCGCCGACAGCTTGGGCAAGGAGGCCCGCGTCGCGCTCCGCGTCAATCCGGACGTCGACCCCAAGACCCACCACAAGATTTCAACCGGCAAGGCCGAGGACAAGTTCGGCGTGGCATGGAAAGAGGCCCGCGAGCTTTACCGTCTGGCCGCCCAACTTCCGGGGATACGCCCCTGCGGAATTCATATGCATATCGGCAGCCAGATCACCGATCTCGAACCCTTTGCCGATGCCTTCGCTTTGTTGGACGCCATGGCCGGATGGCTGCGCGAAGACGGTCTCGAGGTCGAATTCGTCAATTTTGGCGGCGGGCTCGGCGTGCCATATCGCGGCGACGACGATATTCCGCCAGATCCCAAAGCCTATGCCGGGACCGTCCTGAAGGCGGTACAGGGCCTGAACTGCCGGCTGGTGTTTGAACCGGGCCGTATGATCGCGGGCAATGCGGGCGTGATGGTTACCCGCGTTCTCTACGTGAAGCAGGGGCCGACCAAGAGCTTCACGATCGTCGATGCCGGCATGAACGATCTGCTCCGGCCTACGCTCTATAGCGCCTATCACGACATTTGGCCGGTGGACGAGGCGCGCCGCTCGGAACCTGTCGCCAAAACGGACGTGGTTGGCCCGGTCTGCGAGACCGGCGACTTTCTGGCGCTGGAGCGCGACTTGCCCGAAATGCAGACAGGCGACCTGTTGGCCGTATTGACCGCGGGCGCCTATGGCGCGGTGCTGGCGAACACCTATAATAGCCGGCTGCTGGTGCCCGAAGTCATGGTCAAAGGCGAGAATTACGCCGTCATCCGGCCCCGGCCATCGCCGAGCGATCAATTTGAGGCCGAGCGTTTGCCCGCCTGGCTCACCAAGACGTGACAATGATCGCTTGGCCGCGCCCCGGATTTGCCCGTAATCGGGTGGCACAATACCAAGGCTCGATGATAATGACCTATCTCACCGCTGGTATTTTGCCCGACCGCCAGGCGCGGGGTGCGCCGTGGTGCCAATCCACCACAAGCAGTCCGCAACGAAGCGGGCGTATAAAAGACCGCGGCCAGCGGTGGGCCAAATCGGGGCCCCGGGGGCGTTGCGGCGCTCGCCCGATGCTACGGCATCGCGCTTCGCACCGCGCCTGCCCTGACGAACCGATTTGCTCCCATGAGATGGGGCATTATCAACGAACCTTGTTATAGGCACTCGAAGCGAACTGAAACTGTGTGGTAGTTTGCCCGCATGATCGACCTGATCCGCCGCGCCCGCGAGGCGCTTCGCGAAGCCCGGGAGGACGGTGAACGCGTCCTGGGCCGCCGGGTGGAGCTCGCCAAGCTTATTCTGATTTTCGAACAGGTCTGGCGGGCCCTGCTATGGCCGTTCCTGGTGGCGGGCTGTTTCCTGATCGCGTCGCTGATCGGGATTTGGAGCTGGCTGCCCGCATGGGCACATACCTCGGGGCTTTTCGGCTTCGCCGTCGCCTTCGCGGTGGCCTTGGTCCCGTTGTTGAGCATTCCTTGGCCGAGCCGCGAGGACGGATTGCGCCGGCTCGAACGCGATTCCGGCGTCAAGCATCGTCCGGCTACGTCGTTTGAAGACAGCCTGCCCGAATCCGCCTCTCCAGCGGCGCAGTCCCTATGGCAGCGGCATCGCGAACGGTTGGCGCGCATGGTCGCGACGCTCAAACCGCGCGCGCCCCGGCCCGGCATTGCACGGCTCGATCCATTCGCGATCCGCGCATTGGTGCTGCTGCTGATCGTCAGCGCGGCATTTGTCGCGGGACGGGGCGGATGGGACCGGTTGGCGGGAGCCTTTTCCTATGGGTCCGAATTTAGTTCCAACGGTCACCGGATCGACGCCTGGGTCACGCCGCCGCTCTACACCGGAGCGGCCCCCGTGGTGTTGGCGGATGGCAAGGGTAACCACGGCAGCGAAAACGCGGACGATGCGGTTACCGTGCCGGAGGGCAGCCAGTTGATGGTCCGTATCAATGGCGCCGGGTCCGATCGCTCGGCCCTCGAATTCATCGATGGCGAATCGGGTGACCGCAACGCCGCCAAACCGAGCGCCCGCGACGAGCAGCTCACGGAGTATGAGCTCACGCTGCAAGAGCCCGGCAGCGTCAAGGTGTCGGCCGGCGGGCGCACCATCGGCACCTGGAATTTCAATATCATCGACGATCACGATCCCTCGATTCGCCTGGTGGCGCCCCCGGCGCCGACGCCCCGCAAGGCGTTGCGGCTGCATTACCGGCTCGAAGACGATTACGGCGTCGCCCATGCGGAGGCGCGCTTCGAGCTTGCCGGCAACGCTGGCCCGGTGGGCGGGGCCGGCGATCAGCTGACCAGCTCAGAAGCACTGATCGATCCGCCGGTGGTGCCGCTGCGGCTGCCTCGAACCGGTGGCAAAGAGACCGAGGGCCGCACCTATAAGGATCTTTCAGCCCATCCCTGGGCGGGCCTGAAGGTGCGAATGCGGCTGGTGGCCAAGGACCAGGCGGGTCAGGAGGGCATCAGTCCGCGCTATATTCTGACGCTGCCCGCGCGCGAATTTCAGCGGCCCCTGGCACGCGCGATCATCGAGCAACGCCGCAATCTGGTCAGCCGCAGGGATGCCCGCGAACAGGTGGCGCAAGCACTGCAAGCGCTCACCCTCGCGCCTGAGAGGTTCATCAAGGACAAGATCGTCTATCTCGGGCTGCGCTCGGCCTATTGGCGGCTAAAGATCCGCGACGACAAGCAGGGCCTTACCAGCGTCGTCGACCAGCTCTGGCAAATCGCGCTGCGCATCGAGGACGGCGACCTCAGCGACGCCGAGCGCGCCCTGCGGATGGCCCAGGAGCGGCTCATGAATGCGCTGGAGGAAGGCGCCAGCGACGACGAGATCAAACGATTGGTTCAGGAGCTTCGCACCGCGCTGAACCGCTTCCTGAACGCGCTTGCGGAACAGGCGCGCAAGAACGGCATGACGCCGGGCCAGGAGATGGGCGCGAACCGCCTGATGAACAGCCAAGATTTGGATCAAATGCTGCGCCAGATCGAGAATTTGGCCAAAACCGGGTCCCGCGAGATGGCCCAGCAGCTCCTGAGCGACCTGCGCGATCTGCTGGAAAAGCTGCAGATGGGAATGGCGAACGCCGATCCGCGCGGCGAGCAGATGATGAATATCATGAATGATCTGGGCGACCTCATCATGCGCCAGCAAAAACTGCTCGATGAGACATTCGAAATGCGGCGTCAGCGGGAGAGCGCCAGACGGCAGCAGCGTCCCGGACAAGGCCAGCAGGGCGAAACGCCCGGACGCCGCGGAGCGGGGCCTGGACCCCAGGGCCAACGGCCCGGACAGCAAGGCCAAGGGCCCGCGCAGCAAGGCCAGGGTCAGCAGGGGTTTGGCGGGCTTGCCCAGCGCCAAGGGGAGATCCAGCAACAGCTCGAGCAGATGATGGAGCAACTTCGCGGGCTCGGCGGCAATCCTTCGGAGAAACTGGAAGGGGCGGGTCAGGCCATGGGCAATGCGCGCTCGGCGCTGGACGATGAGAATCTGGGCCGCGCGACCCATGAAGAAACCGTGGCGCTCGATCGATTGCGCCAGGGCGCCCAGTCGCTTGCCGAACAAATCATGCAGATGATGAGCGCCCAGATGGGGCGCTCGGGCCAGGATGGGCGCGACCCGCTAGGCCGCCCGGACCGCAGCAGCGGCCCCGATCTCGGCAGTTCGGTCAAGGTGCCGGACGAAATCGACATCCAGCGGGCCCGTGAAATCTTGGACGAATTGCGCCGGCGCCTAAGCGAGCCCAACCGGCCGATGCTCGAGTTGGATTATCTGGAACGTCTGATCCGCCGCTTCTAACCGCGCCCCTCGATCAGGCGACGCCCGCCGCTTGAAGCACGCCCCGCACCTCCGTCCTGATCTGCTCCAGCGTGAACGGCTTTTGGATCACGCCTTTGACGGCGGCATCCAGCCCAGAGGCGCAGTCGCGCTGCTGGGCGTAGCCGGTCATTAGAATGATCGGCAGTTTCGGGTGCTCGCGCGCCATTTCGAGGGCGAGCGTAACGCCGTCAATGACCGGCATTCGGATGTCGGCGAGCAACAGATCGTATTTGTGAAGCGGCGATTTCAAGCGCTCCAGCGCTTCGCCGCCGTCATGGACGGTGGTCACATCATGCCCGTCCATTTCGAGCGCACGGCGCACGAAGTCGCGCATCGCTTGGTCGTCCTCGGCAAGAAGAATGCGCGCCCGATCCACGGTCGCCACCTCACATGCCCAGCCGAAAAGCCCCTCCTAATCATGCATGATTCGGCCGATATATGGTAACGCCCTATGGCGGTGGCCAAGGCCCATTCCGTAGCCGACCACGAAGTGAGGCGGGCAGTCGAAGCCCTTGTAATCGGGACGGAGCGGAACTTCGCGGGCGACCGCCTTGTCCAGCAGAACGCAGGTGGCGATCCGCTGCGTGCCGCGCTTCTCCAGCAGCGATTTTGCGAAGGCGAGGGTATGGCCGGCGTCCATCAGGTCGTCCACCAGCAATACCTGGCGCCCAGCAACATCGGCCTCGATATCTTGACGTATGGCGATCGGGCCGGAAGGCTTCTGTTCCCCGCCATAGCTCGCTAGACCCATGAAGTCGATCTCAGCGCTCAGCCCCGCGCGATGCAGGGCACGGACCAGATCGGCGGCGAACACGAACCCCCCTCTCAGGATCGAGATAATCAGAATCTCGCTGGGCTCGGCGCGCGCGATTTCGCCGGCCAACGACTCGACGCGTTCAGCGATCTCCTCGGCGCTGAAAAGCAGCTCGATAGCGGCAGTGGAATCGGTTGTGCTGCTCATCGCCGGTCAGCGCTAGCGCGCCCCGGCAAACTTGACCTGCACGCTTCTGCTCGATGCCGGGGGAGACGGAATGCGCGCTGTAAACTCCGTGCGCTGGCCGGCTTCCAGCGGGTCTTTCGTGACCTCGGCTTCCCACTGGTGAACTTCGACGCCGTTTTCATCGTGCAGCTCAAAGACAACCGCCGGAACCTGCATCGGACCATCCGTGATGTTGACGATTTCGCCGTTGACTTCCAGTACCGGCTGATCGGCCTCCGTCGTCCAGGTCGACGTAACGTTCTCGAAGTCCAGACCGCGCAGGTTTACCGTCAAGCCGAGACCACTGTAGAACGAGGCCGTTCCAGGCATGCTGCTGACAACGGCCTCCCGATTCACAACTGCTAGCGCGAAACCGCCGACCACCAGCAATGCCAACATTGCCCAACTCACCAATTGCCTGGTCGATGGTTGGAAGTCTTGGCTAGCGGCTACCTGCGCGGCCGCCGCAGTTTGATCGGCGGTTGCGGCCTCCTCGGCTGCAGTGAATTCGGGCTCGGGCTCCGTTTCCTCCGGTTCGGTCTCAAAGGCTGGAGCGGATCCATCGCCCTCGGATTCGCTCGCGGACGCGGGCTCGGCGGCCTCGGGGGACAAGACCTCTGGCGCTTTCTGTTCCGCCGCGGCGACCGCGACCACCGTCTCTCCGCTGCCCACTGGTTCCAGCGGCTGGCGTTGCTCGCCTTCCGCCACCTCTTCGCCGCCGGCCTGATCGGCTGCCGGCTCAGCCGCTCGCATTTTCGTGGCTGATGTCAGTATCTCCTGCATCGGCGAGCGGGCGGGGCCCATGCCTTGATGGGAGAAATCTCCTATTGGATAATTTGCCTCGGGCGGCCGATCTTCCTCCGGCGGCCGATCTTCCACTTCCGGTTCTTGCCCCTCGTCCGCGGGCACTGCCATTTCTGCTTCGGCTTCGGCCTCTGGCAGCTCAACCTCTGGCTCCCGCACTTCCTCTTCGGGCTCCGGCGCCTCAACCGCGGGCTCGCGCACTTCCTCGTCGGCCTCCAGCGCCTCGTCCGCCGACTCCAGGATTTCTAGCTCGCCCTCTAGCGCCTGGTCATCGCCTTCCATTAAAGGCTCGGCAGGTTCAGGCTCCGGCTCGCTCTCTTGCAAAGCCGCTACGGCGCTCTCCGGCGACGATTCCGCGGCTTCGCCGGACTCGGCCATTTCGGCATCAAGTGCAGCTTCCACCAGCGCATCGATAGCCGCGTCCTCTTCCGCGGCCTCGTCAAGCGCCTCGGCGATCGCTGCTTCTTCAGCGAGCTCAGGCTCCTCCACCTCGACGATGATCTCAGCTTCGGTCTCTTCCTCGGCGACAACTTCGTCCGCTATCTCCCCTTCGGCCGATTCGTCCCTGGTTACTGCCACGCCGGTCTCGTCCGGTTCCGCGATCTCTTGGCCGCCCAATGCAGCGTCATCGGGCGCGGGCTCTGCCAGCTCGTTCTCGTCCAGCGATTCGATTGCTTCAGAGGGCGGCGGCATGGCCAGCCAGGCGTTGCCGCATTTGGCGCAACGAACCTTGCGGCCTTCGGGCGGAATAACCGCCGGGGTATCGTAATAGGTCCTGCAGCTGGGACATTCGAGAATCATGGTCGGACCGTTACCAAACGCACACCGCGAACCTTGTAGGCATCAACAACTCAAACCAGACGCATCGAAATGCATTGATACAGAGTTTACTGTTCCCCATAAAGGCTGCGGTGATGGGACAGATTCCGCAAGTGGCAGGGATCGGATAAGTGATCCGCTTTGAAAATGTCGGATTGCGCTATGGCATGGGTCCGGAAATTCTCCGGGATATCAATTTCCACCTGCTGCCTGGCTCTTTCCATTTTCTGACCGGACCCTCGGGTGCGGGCAAGACCTCGCTATTGCGCCTGCTGTTTATGGCACTACGGCCGAGCCGCGGCCTGATCTTTCTGTTCGGCCAGAGCCTGATGGAATGCCGGACCTCCGAACGCGCGGAGCTACGGCGCCGGATTGGCGTGGTCTTTCAAGACTTTAAGTTGCTCGATCATCTGACCACCTGGCAGAATGTGGCGCTGCCGCTGCGGGTTTCAGGACGCAACGAATCCGATTACCGGGACGACGTAACAGAGCTGCTGAAATGGGTGGGGCTCGGCGAACGGATGCACGCCTTGCCGCCGCTGCTCTCCGGCGGCGAGAAACAGAGAGCGGCGATCGCGCGGGCCGTGATCGGCAAGCCCGAGCTGCTGCTGGCGGATGAGCCCACCGGCAATGTGGATCCGCAAATGGCGAATCGGTTGTTGCGGTTGTTCGTCGAGTTGAACCGGCTTGGCACGTCAATTGTGATGGCGACCCATGACAGCCAACTGATGGAACAGTTCGGAGCACCACAGCTCGTGCTGCATGACGGCCAATTGATGATCCGCGAATGACGCCATGAGCTGGGCCGGAATTCTAAAACCCGACACCTGGGTCGACTCCGTAAAGGCTAGTTCCTGGATGGGACTGGCGGAGGCGTTCATGCCGCGCACCATGCGCGACACCTCCAACCCGATCGTACCCCCCGATTCAGTGTCCGGACGCGCGCTCACGGTGGTTATCGCCATTATGTGCTTCCTCGCCTGCTTGACCGCAGGCGCAGTCTATATGGTTTATCAATCGGCGGCCGCCTGGTCGCAGGATCTCGCCAGCGAAATCACCGTCCAGATCAACCCGGCCAAGGATGTGGATTTGGACAAGCAGGTGACGCTGATCTCGCTGTTCCTGGCCAAGCAGGCCGGAATCGACCGTGTCTCGCCACTCACTGCCGATCAATCCGCGGCCCTGCTGGAGCCCTGGCTCGGGCAAAATGCGGAAATCACCGCGCTGCCCGTGCCGCGCCTGATCGCCGTCGAGCTCGACCGTTCGCAACCTCCGAACCTGGACGCCCTGCGGAGCGCATTGGAATCTACGTTTCCCGCTGCGAAGCTGGACGACCACAGGCGCTGGCAGGCGGAAATCAGGACCGTCACCAGATCGCTGGCGCTTGGCGGGGTCACGGTTTTGATTCTGGTCGCGACCGCCACCATTTCGACCATCGTTACGGCCACCCGCAGCGCGATGGCCTCAAACCGCGAAATCATCGAAGTGCTGCACATTGTAGGCGCCAAGGACCGGTTCATTGCGACCGAATTCGAGAAGCATTTCCTGATCGTGGGAATCCGCGCCGGGCTAATGGGCGCGCTGGCGGCTGCGTTCGTCTTCATACTGATGCCGATTTTTTTGAGGTCGTTGGGGCAAGGAAGCTTGGCTGCAGCAGAATTCAGGCGGCTGTTGGGGCCCGCCGCGCTTGATCCGCAAGGCTATCTCGTTTTGGTCTTAGTCGTGATAATAGTTGCCACGCTGTGTAAGCTCACCTCCCGATATGGCGTCTATTCCATCTTGAAATCCAATGAGTGAGCACTTTCCTGCGGGTTGGCAGAGCACCTTTTCCCAGCGGACATTGAGACTTGAATAACAATTCCCGCCCGATGGGGCGCTCGGTCATCCAGGATCGGCACACGCCCATGCTCATAACCCTGCTTCGATCGCTGCTACTGGCATCGACTCTGCTGATCGCCCTGCTGGCAATCGGGTTTGTCGTGTTCGCCAGCTCGATCGAGCGTGCGCAAAACCACAGCAACGCTAAAGCCGATGGCATTGTGGTGCTGACGGGCGGCGAGGCGCGCATCGACCAGGCGGTCAATTTGCTGTCGGAGCGCCGCGCCAAACGCCTGCTTATCAGCGGCGTCCATCCATCGACCACGAGTGGCCAACTGCGCCGGCGATATCCCAAGGCCGCGCCGCTGTTCGAGTGCTGCATCGACCTCGACAAGCGGGCCCTGAACACCAGCGGCAATGCGGACGAAACTCAGGCCTGGGCAAAGCGGCAGAAATTCAATTCGCTGATCGTGGTGACCAGCAGCTATCACATGCCGCGAACCCTGCTCGAGTTGCGCCGCGCCATGCCGATTGTCGAGCTGATTCCCTACGCCGTAGTGCCGCGCAACATGAACATTTCGAATTGGTGGACCGATTCCGAGACGACTCGTCTGCTGTTCGTGGAATATGTGAAGCTGATACCCGCACTCGCCCGCTACGGCCTGGCAAAGCTGATGGGCGCACAGGCAGCGGCCGGCACGACTTGAGGCCGCACCAGGCCAACGGCGCAATGATACGCTCGATCCTCTTCGCAATCGCCTTTTATGCGACGACGGTAGCCATGCTGCTGGGCCTGAGCTGGATGCTGCTGGCGCCCCGCTCCTGGGCAATGGCCGCCGCCAAGGCTCACGCCAGCACTTCCCTATGGCTGCAAAGGGTGATTGTCGGCACGGATTTTATCGTGCGCGGCCAAGAAAAGCTGCCACCCGGCGCAGCACTCATTGCCGCGAAGCATCAGTCGGCCTGGGATACGATTGTTCTGGTGGCGCTGCTGCGGGATCCGGCTCTGGTGATGAAGCAGGAGCTGAAACGGATCCCGATCTACGGGTGGTTCGCGGCAAGGGTCGAGATGATCTTTGTCCGCCGGCAGGGTGGCCCTGGAGCATTGCGCCGGATGGCCCGCGATGCCGGCCAGCAGGCCGCATCGGGCCGTGAGGTCGTGATCTTCCCCGAAGGTACCCGCCGGGCACCCGGCGCACCGCCCGACTACAAGCCCGGCGTTATCATGCTCTATGAGTCCCTCGGCCTGCCTTGCTTCCCGATTGCGCTGAATTCCGGCCTCTATTGGCCACGACGCAGTTGGCGACGCTATCCAGGCACCATCATCATCGAAATTCTCGATCCGATCCCGCCGGGCCTGCCGCGGAAGGAATTTTCCAGCCGGTTGCAGGACGCCATCGAAGGTGCGAGCGACCGGCTGCTGGCGGAAGCTGCGGATGCCGCAAACCCGCCGCCAATGCCCGGCACCGCGCGGACCCGCCTGGACGAGATGGCGATCCGTGCAAAAAATTAAGACTCTGTTAACCAGATCTGGTACAAAACAGGAACATCAAGTTTTGTCCATCCGCGACCCCATATATGAGGATGGGATGATTTCGGTACCGTTTCGATGACCCACAGCATGCACCCCCTGCCGCCAATCTCGAATCATGTTTGGGAGAGCAAGTATCGCCTCCGCGACGATGCGGGCGCGCCCGTGGACCAAACGGTCGAGGATACCTTCGCCAGGGTCGCCAAGGCGGTGGCCGGGGCCGAGACCAAGAAGCTGCAAAAGAAATGGGAGTCGCGCTTTTTCGAAGCGATCAACGATTTCGCGTTTCTGCCTGCCGGCCGCATCCTGGCCGGCGCAGGCGCCAATCGGAGCGTCACCCTCTTCAACTGTTTCGTAATGGGCGCAATCGAGGACGACATGGCCTCGATCTTCGAGAATGTGAAGGAAGCGGCGCTGACAATGCAGCAGGGCGGGGGCATCGGCCATGACTTCTCCACGCTCCGCCCGCGCGGCGCGTTGGTCGCGGGCGTGGGCGCAAAGGCCTCGGGGCCAGTCAGCTTCATGGATGTATGGGATGCCATGTGCCGGACCATCATGTCTGCCGGGATGCGGCGTGGCGCGATGATGGCCACCCTGCGCTGCGACCACCCGGACATCGAGGAATTTGTCGCAGCCAAGGGCGATCCGCGGCGGCTGCGCAATTTCAATCTCTCGGTTCTGGTGACCGACCGCTTCATCGAGGCGATCCGGGCGGACCGGGACTGGGATTTGGTTTTCGGCGGCAAGGTCTACAAGACCGTGCCCGCGGTCGAGCTCTGGGATAATATCCTGACGAGCACTTACGACTATGCCGAGCCCGGCGTCATCTTCATCGACCGGGTGAATGCACTAAATCCGTTGAATTACTGCGAGACGATCCACGCCACCAATCCCTGCGGCGAGCAGCCGCTGCCGCCCTATGGCGCCTGCCTGCTGGGGTCGATCAATTTGGCCCGGCTCGTGGCCAAGCCCTTCGAGAAGGAGGCAGCCCTCGATGAGAGGCGGTTGGAGGAATTGGTGCCGGTGGCCCTGCGTTTTCTCGACAACGTCAACGATATCTCGGGCTACCCCCTTGATGAGCAGCGCCGCGAGGCGCACTCCAAACGCCGCATCGGTCTGGGCGTAACCGGTCTCGCCGATGCCCTGATCATGTGCGGTAGCCGCTACGGTTCGGACGAGGCGGTGGACCTGGCCGAGCGCTGGATGGGAAGAATTGAGCATCTGGCCTACTTGGCAAGCGCCGAACTGGCGAAGGAAAAAGGCGCATTTCCGCTTTACCGGGAGAGGGAATATCTCTGCTCACCGCCTCTGCAGCGCCAGAGCGACGAGGTACGACGCGCCATCGCCGCCCACGGCATGCGCAATGGGCTGATTACCTCGGTCGCCCCGACAGGCACGATTTCGTTGTTTGCGGGCAATGTTTCGAGCGGCATCGAGCCGGTTTTCGACTTTACCTATAAGCGGCGCATTCTGGCCGACGGCAACGAAGCGGAGGAGCACTCGGTCGAGGATTATGCCCACCTGTTGTTTCGCGAGAAATACGGGCCTGAAGCGCGGCTTCCCCACACCTTCGTGACGACTTCGGATCTGGAGCCCTCCGATCACATCCGGATCCAAGCGGCCCTGCAGGCGCATGTCGACAGCGCTATCTCCAAGACCGTGAACTGCCCGGAGGGCATTTCGTTCGACAGGTTCAAGTCGGTCTATGACCAAGCCTACGACCTAGGCCTCAAGGGCTGCACCACCTATCGGCCGAACCCGGTAACAGGCGCAGTGCTCTCGCGTGAGCCCAAGGCCGCTAGATCCCGCAAGCCTCATACACCCACTAGCCCGCCGAGACCGCTCGGTGACGATGGCGCAGTGGTTTACATGTCGCAGCCGCTCGAACGGGACGACATGCTGGAGGGGGCCACCTACAAGCTGCGCTGGCCCGAATCCGAGCATGCCATTTACGTCACCCTCAACGACATCGTGCAGGATGGCCGGCGCCGGCCCTTCGAGATCTTTATCAACTCGAAGAACTTGGAGCACTACGCCTGGACCCTGGCGCTGACCCGGATGATCAGCGCCGTGTTCCGCCGGGGCGGCGATGTCTCCTTCGTGGTCGAAGAGCTCAAGGCCGTGTTCGATCCCCGCGGAGGACACTGGATTCAGAGCCAATATGTGCCGAGCCTGCTCGCGGCGATCGGCGGCGTCATCGAGCGCCATATGATCGAGATCGGCTTCATTCAGCCGGGAGAGGAGGGGCTCGAAGACACAAGCGAGCAGGAAACTGTAAGCAAAACCGCCCGATATTGCCCCCGATGCACCCAGCCCGCGCTGGTGTTCCAGGAGGGCTGTCATACCTGCCGCAATTGCGGCTATTCCAAGTGCAGCTAGGTCCGAAATCCTCAGGCGTACGGAGATTTGTTCATATTTTGTTCTTATATTTGGGTAATATTTTGACCAACCTTGATTTTCGATTCCGCTCTCCCACTTTTGGGGGATGCTGCAGAGAGCAACCGAAACCATGATGGCGAAACGAGATCTGAATCAGCGGTTCGACGTTGATCGTGCGCCGGGCGAGGAGCCCGCTACGATCTCGGCGACCGGTGAGATTGGGCAGAACTATCATTACTGGCGCGGTGCCACGGGCCGGCGCTATCTGCACACGGTCTTCCCGCTGCTGGATTGCCCGGAAATCCCCAAGGCCAACTACATCATCGTGGCCTGTAGCGGAAACGGCGCCCGTCAGGCGCTCGAGATCGGACAGACCTTCGACCGCGCGGGCTCGCTCAATCTGGCGCACCTGCGCCAACGCGCGGCCCAACTGGGTGCGAGCGAAATCCACATCCATGTGCTGGCCGAGACTCCGAGCGGCAGGAATTCGGTCGAAGCGGACCTGCGGGCCCGGCATGGGTGCCATTCGGCCAATTGCGCGGACATGGCTCAGGCGAGCTGACCCGCCAGCCGACCAAACTCCTTTTATCAGTGACACTTCGGCGACCGCATGCCGCGCAGGCGGTTTGCTAGCGCTTGGGGCGCGGCACGGGAACCAGCGTACCGATCTTGCGACCATGCCTGCGAAACCCAATTGGCGCCGCTCGTTCGACCGTGTCGTGCAGCGGGTCCAATAGGTTGATCAGCCGCTCGATACGCGGCTCCTCGATGCCCATCTCTTCCAAATGCCGGAATGTGTTCATCACGTAGTCCACATTGCGTCCCGACACCCCAACCGCGCGGCGCACCATCCAGGCCTGACGGGCAAGCGGAACGTCTCCCGCATATTGGGGATGCCGCCGGTCAATCACGAAACAAAGCGCGTGCACATCTGACCCGCCATTGGCGAGTTTCACCCACCGCATCGCTTCCCGATAGTCCAGGGTGACCTGCTCGCGCTTCTTCAGCTGATAGCGGATCGCGGGGGCTTGTTCAGGCGCAATCCGAAAGGCGAGGCCGCGGCAACCGCCGCCGATGTCCAGTCCCATCGTCAGTCCAGGCCTTACCCGTGAACCCCGATGCACGACTGAATAGACGCAAAGTGCGCGATGGGCGCCTTCGAGCGTGGCAGGCACCGCATCGAGATAAGGGAAATCTGGCCGCCACATCAGCGAGCCGTAGCCAAACACCCAATTGTCCGACATGGCTGACCGTTCAATGGCGGGCGAGGTTGAAGACGGCGAGCCGTCCTGATTTCAATCCGGCAGAGAAACTCACGACCGTTTTTTCTTTTTCTTCTTGCTGGGCCCCGGATTCGATGGCGCGGCAACGATTTCGGAGGCCTTTTCACGGACCTCGATAATTCCTTGCTTGACGGCATCATCGACGGCATCACGCAGCCGCTCGAAGCTTTTGGCCGTCTTTTCGGCCTCCACCATCTCGCGCCGGATCGCATCGCTGAAGACGCCGTGAAAGCGGCCGAAATCGGGGGCGTCCTCGTCCTGGCCCGCATCGATGACGCCGCGCCTGATTTCCCTGGTGCGGGTAAAGAGCTTGAACAGGCTCTCGCCGTCCTCCCAGCGGATGTCGCGTTGCAGGGCGGCCAAATCCTCCGAGAACCGGCCCAGCATCTCCAGCACTGCGTTCTTGTTGGCGAGGAAAATGTCCCGCCACATGGTGGGGTCCGAGGCGGCGATCCGGGTAAAGTCGCGAAAGCCGCCAGCCGAATATTTGATCACTTCGGATTCGGTGACGGTCTCGAGGTCGGCCGCGGTGCCGACGATGTTGTAGGCGATCAGATGCGGCACATGGCTGGTGATGGCCAATACCAGGTCGTGGCGTTCGGGCGTCATGATCTCGACGCCGGACCCCAGCCCTCGCCAGAATTCGGCGACGCGTTCAACCTCTTCATCGCTCGACCGGCCGCAAGGAGTGAGAATACACCAGCGGCCCTCATAGAGACCAAGGCAGCCAGCCTCCGGCCCCGACTGCTCGGTTCCAGCGATCGGATGGCCGGGCACCAACGCCACGCCTTCGGGGATGTGAGGGCCAATCTCTTCGGCAACGCGGGATTTGACCGATCCCACATCGCTGACAATCGCACCCTTCTTGAGGCTTCCGGAAATGGACTTGGCTACGTCCCCCATCACGCCGACAGGCACGCAGAGAATGAGGAAATCGCTCCCCTGGGCGGCCTCCTTGGCGGTCTTGCAGACGGTGTCCACGATATCGAGCCCGGCGGCCCGTTTGCGCACATCCGCCGAGCCGTCAAATCCCACCACCTCACCCGCCAGCCCTTGCTGGCGCGCGCCGAGCGCGACCGAAGCGCCCATCAGGCCGAGCCCGATGATCGCCAGACGATTGAAGAGCGGCTTCTTCATGGTTTGCGGCGGTTCAAGCATGCATGAATTCGCTGAGCGCCTCGATCACGGCCTGGTTTTCCGCCTCGGTTCCGACGGTCAGCCGAAGCGCGTGGGGTAACCCATATTTATCGATGCGCCGGAGCAGGATTCGTTTCTCCATTAGAAACGCATCCGCCTGTGCCGCGCTATGTTCGGGCTCTTGGGGAAAATGCACGAGCAGGAAATTTGCCGCGCTCGGCGTCACATTGAGACCCATACCCTCAAGTCTCTCATGCAGCCAAGGCAGAAACGTCTCGTTATGGGCAACCGCCTGTTCGCGGTGACCGCTGTCGCCCAGCGCGGCGACGCCCGCCTCGATCGCCGGATTGGAAATATTGAAGGGACAACGCACACGGTTTAGCACCTCGGCGATTCCGTTCGGGCAATAGGCCCAACCGAGCCGCAATCCAGCTAGACCATAGAGCTTCGAGAATGTCCGGGTCATCACCGTATTGTCGGTGTTGGAGACAAGCTCAATCCCCGCCTCGTAATCGTTGCGTCTGACATACTCCGCGTAGGCCGCATCCAGCACCAGCAGCACGTTTCCGGGCAGCTCTTGGCGCAGACGCTGTATCTCGTCGAACGGCAAATAGGTGCCGGTCGGATTGTTGGGATTGGCGAGGAACACGGCCCTGGTCCGGGGACCGGTTTTGCTCAAAATCGCGTCCACATCGGCCCGATGTTCGGTTTCAAGCGCCACCACCGGCTTGGCGCCCGCCGCAGTTATCGCGATCGGATAAACTAGAAATCCATGCTCGGTGTAGATCGCCTCGTCGCCTGGACCCAGATAAGCTTGCGCCAGCAGGTGCAGCAGCTCGTCCGACCCCGCGCCGCACACGATATTTGCGGCGTTCAGCCCAAATTCACTGGCGATCGCCGCGCGCAGCTTTTCCGCCGAGCGATCGGGATAACGGTCCAGCTGACGGGCAGCCGAGTTGTACGCGGCGAGCGCCTCGGGGCTAGGTCCCAAGGGGGTCTCGTTCGACGACAGCTTTATCACCGGGGCGTCGCCCGGCAGCCAGCTCTTGCCCGGCTCGTAGGGCTTGATGTCGAGAATGCCGGGCTGTGGCGCCGGCCTCGAATCGGCAATCATTGAGTTTCTCCTGGCCCTGCTTGGCGTAGCCCCGCGAACGCGGCCAATTACGGCTCCACGCGCGGGATTTTCGGGCGCCCATTGATAGGGCTGCCACCGGGCAAAATCAAAGAAAAGATTGACTTTTGTTAACCAACTCCTAGCTAAGCTCACTGTTTCGGCCAAGATAGTGGAATTCGACCCCGCAACGGGAAGCCTGATCCGGCGATTCTCGGGGCCTGATATTTTCACCCCGGTGCGTAAGTGTAATGAGCAAACCCCTGTTGAAAGATTTGCCGTCGGTTTCGGCCAATAGGCTCGCCCAAGTGCTCGAGCCAGAGAGCGAAGTCGCGCGCTTCACCAAGACCGAGCCGCTGGTNTTGGATAGCGGCGAGCAGTTGGCGCCGTTTTCCATTGCCTATCAGACCTACGGAANCCTGAATGCCGATAAGACCAACGCGATCTTCATCTGCCACGCCCTGACCGGCGACCAGCATGTGGCGAACACCCACCCGGTTACCGGCAAGTCTGGCTGGTGGACGGCGTTGATAGGTCCCGGCAAGCCGGTCGATACCAACAAGTATTTCGTGATCTGCGCCAACGTCATTGGCGGCTGCATGGGGTCGACCGGCCCAAGCTCAATCAAGCCCCGCACGGGCAGACCCTATGGCCTGGATTTTCCAGTCATTACCGTAGGCGACATGGTGCGCGCCCATATGCGCCTTCTGGACCGCCTCGAGATCCCGGACCTGTTCTGCGTGATCGGCGGCTCGATGGGAGGCATGCAGGTGCTGGAAATGGCGGCTCGCTACAAAGATCGCGTCTACGCCGCCATTCCAATCGCCGCGGCGGCCCGCCATTCGTCCCAAAACATCGCGTTTCACGAAGTGGGACGCCAGGCGATCATGGCCGATCCCGACTGGTGCGGCGGCAAATACTTGGAAGAAGGCAAGCACCCGCATAAGGGCCTGGCCGTTGCCCGGATGGCGGGCCACATTACTTATCTGTCGGATGAAGCCCTGCACCGCAAGTTCGGCCGCAATTTGCAGGACCGCAAGGCGGTGACCTTCGGTTTTGACGCCGACTTCCAGGTCGAAAGCTATCTGCGCCATCAAGGCTTCACGTTCGTCGAGCGCTTCGACGCCAACAGCTATCTCTACGTGACGAGAGCGATGGACTATTTCGACATGGTGGCCGACGAAAAGGGAATCTTGGCCAATGCCTTCAAGGGGACGAAGACGCGCTTCTGCCTGGTCTCGTTCACCAGCGATTGGCTGTTCCCTACGGAAGAAAGCCGTGCCGTCGTCCAGGCACTCAATGCGGTCGCCGCCAATGTCAGTTTCGTCGAGATCGAGACCGACAAGGGGCACGATGCTTTTCTGATGGACGAGCCCGAATTCAACGCGACCATCTCAGGCTTCCTTTCGTCGGCGGCAAAAACCCGCGGGCTCAGCGGCGACGCGGAGCTCAGCGCCTAGGGCCGGACAGCATAATGGACGCCCAGATCCAAAATACCGCGCGCGTCGACCTACTGCTGATTTCGGAGATGGTCGAAGCGGGGTCCCGCGTGCTCGATATTGGCTGCGGGGACGGCACGCTGTTGCAGATCCTGGCCGAGACCCGCGATGTCGACGCACGCGGCGTCGAAATCAGTCAGCTCGGCGTCAATCAATGCGTGGCGCGCGGGCTATCCGTGGTGCAGGGCGACGCCGACAGCGACCTCGTCAACTATCCCGATGCGGCCTTCGACTACGCAATATTGAGCCAGACCATCCAGGCGACCCACCGTCCCCGCCACGTGCTCGAGCAGCTGCTGCGGATTGGCCGGCACGCGATTGTATCATTTCCGAATTTCGGCCACTGGAAAATCCGCGGCCAAGTCATGCTGCAGGGCCGCATGCCGATGACGACCAACCTGCCGAACCAATGGTACGACACGCCCAACATTCACTTTTGCACGATCAAGGATTTCGTCGCGCTTTGCGACGAGATCGACGCCAAGGTCGAGCAGGCCGTGGCGCTCAATGCGATGGGTCAGAAACTGGGCTTTTCGGCGCCGCTTTTCCTGCAGAATCTGGTTGGCGAGCAGGCGGTGTTCCTGCTGTCTCGCTAACCTCAGCGCCGCCTCTCCGTTCGACGTCGAAGCCCGACGGGACCGGGCTCAAGCGGCCCCGCGCCATCTCGACGCCATAGCTGGGCGCGGCTGCATAGATCTGCTTAGAGGCCTCCACCAGGATCACGCCGGAAAATGCCGGCCAGAGAACCGCGCCGATCCTTTCCCATGCGTTTGACCAGCGCAGCGCCAGCGACCAGTTAAGGGGGAACAAATGCAGCGCATGCATCCATTCGAGCGGTGAGAACATTGCGTCACGCAGCAGGCTCGTCAATTGGCCCCGGCTATAGGGCCGGCCATGGCCGAACGGGGTGGCTTCCAGCAGCGACCAAATACTGCGCCGGTTGGGAACCACCAGCAGCATCTTTCCCTCGGGTGTCAGCACCCGCCAGACTTCGCGCAGCAACGCCCGCACGCCGTCGGTTGTCTCCAGATTATGGACAATGAGAATGCGGTCTACCGAGGCGTCGGGCAGGGGCAGCTTTTGCTCATGCACCAGGGCGGTCTGCATCGGCCCCAATTCCGGCCACGACACCACGCCCTGATCCGCCGGCATTAGCGCGCCGACCCGCACCGCCTCGCCCCTGAAGACAGCGAGATAAGGCGATGCATATCCGAGCCCGAAGACGTTCATGCCGCTGACGTCTTGCCAAGCCTTGCGGATATGCTTGCCGATCAGGAGCCGGGTCACCGCGCCAAGCGGTCTGGAGTAAAACTCTCGCAAGCTGATCACATCGTGATGCATCTGCGGCTCCCATTAGCGCGCCCGTCCAAAGTTAGCACCGACACCCGTCCCATGGCCGTTTAATTCTCCATGGCGGGATGCTAGTTTTCCGGTCCGCTGGCAGTATCCCAACCCTGATTGAGGCATCAAGAATGGCAAATCTCGAGATCTTTCAGTTTCCGTGTCTCAGCGATAATTATGGCGTCTTGATCCACGATCAATCGCAAAATATCACCGCCGCGATCGACACGCCTGACGCGGCCGCCGTCCAGCGCGCCCTGGACGAGAAGGGTTGGACCCTTACCCACATCCTCAATACCCATCATCATTGGGACCACACCGGCGGCAATGAGGAGCTGAAGGCATCATCGGGCTGCACCATTGTTGGCCCCGCCAACGAGGCCGATCAGGTGCCCGGCATAGACATTGAGGTGCGCGAGGGCGACACCTTTCAGCTCGGCTCCTTCGAAGCCCGCGTAATCGATACCGGCGGCCATACCCTTGGCCACGTCGCCTATTGGTTCCCAGAGGCCAAGGTGGCGTTTGTCGGCGATACCCTATTTGCGCTGGGCTGCGGCCGGGTTTTCGAGGGCAATCCCCAGCAGATGTGGAACTCGCTTTCCAAGCTGATGAAGCTGCCGCCCGAGACCCAGATCTATTGCGGCCACGAATACACCCAAAACAACGCGAAATTTGCGCTCACCATCGAGCCCGAAAACGACGCCTTGCAGGCCCGGGCCAAGGAGATCGACGCCCTGCGCGCGAACCGCCAGCCGACGGTTCCCACGACAATGGCGCGCGAGCTCGAAACCAATCCGTTCCTGCGCACCCAGAGCGCGGCAATTCAGGCGCGGCTCGACATGCAGGGCCGCGACGACTGGGAGATCTTTGCCGAAATTCGCCGGCGCAAGGATAACTCTTAATGGTGGGGGACCACACCACCGCGTCGCCCCTTTCCGCCGAGCAGATTATTCGCCAACTCGAACTGAAACCCCATCCCGAGGGCGGCCACTACCGTGAGACTTTCCGCGACCGGGAAGGTCACGGCGATCGGTCGCACGGCACTGCGATCTACTTCCTGCTGGCGCGGGACGAGGTCTCGCATTGGCACCGTGTGGATGCTACCGAAATTTGGCATTGGCATATGGGCGCGCCCTTGGAGCTCTTGGTCGAGACGCCCGGCGGCATTGAGCGGACGGTCTTGGGGCCAAGCCTCGACCGGGGTGAGCGGCCCCAGTTCGTGATGCCAAAAATGGCTTGGCAAAGCGCCCGCAGCCTGGGCGACTGGACGCTGGTGGGCTGCACGGTCGCGCCCGGCTTCGAATTCTCAGGCTTTGACCTGGCCCCGCCGGATTGGCAGCCGCCCGGCGCCTGACCGCCGGTCACGCGCCATTAGGTGATGTAGTGGCCGCCATTCACCGTGAGCGTTGATCCGGTGATAAAGGCGGCGTCGTCGGATGCGAGAAACGTGACGCAGCGCGCGACCTCGTCCGCCTCGCCCAAGCGGCCAACCGGAATATGCGAAATAATCGCCTTTTCCAGCACATCCTGGGGAACCGCGGCGACCATTTCGGTATTGATGTAGCCCGGCGCAATGGCGTTGACCGTGATCCCTTTGCGGGCGGCCTCCTGGGCGAGCGCCTTGGTGAAGCCGATTACGCCGGCCTTGGCAGCCGAATAGTTGGTCTGGCCCATTTGGCCCTTTTGGCCGTTGATCGACGAGATGTTGATGATCCGGCCGAAACTGCGCTCGCGCATGCCGTCGATCACCTGGCGCGACATGCAGAACATCGAGTCGAGATTGGTGGTGATCACGGCGGACCAGGCTTCTAGGTCCATTTTGTGCAGCATGGCGTCGCGAGTGATGCCGGCATTGTTGACCAGAACGTCGACCGGCCCAAGGTCCTTTTCGACATGGCCGATGCCCTTGCCGCAGGCATCGAAATCGCCGACATCCCACTTAAAGACGGAGATTCCCGTTTGATCCTTGAACTCCTCGGCCGCCTTGTCATTGCCGGCGTAGTTGGCCGCGACATCAAATCCCGCGTCCTTGAGCGACCTCGAAATCGCGGCACCAATGCCACGGGTGCCTCCGGTTACAACTGCAACACGAGCCATTGCTTCCCCCTTGGGTTGTCGGGCCCTCTTCCGATACTCCTAGTCTGCGGAAGTCGGAGCCCAGCCGATAGCGACACTTTCGATTGACGGGCGGTCAATCGCGCTCGATGCACATGGCGATACCCATGCCGCCGCCGATGCAAAGCGTGGCCAGGCCCTTCTTGGCATCGCGCTTTTGCATTTCGTGCAGCAGGGTCACCAGCACCCGCGCGCCCGATGCGCCGATCGGATGGCCGATGGCGATGGCGCCGCCATTCACATTGACCTTCTCGGGGTCGAGGCCGAGATCCTTGTTGACCGCGCAGGCCTGGGCCGCAAAGGCCTCGTTGGCCTCGATCAGATCGAGATCGTCAACGGTCCAGCCGGCCCGCTCCAACGCGGTCCGGGAGGCTGGAATCGGACCGGTGCCCATGATCGAGGGATCGACGCCCGCATGGGCCCACGAAGCGATTCTGGCGAGCGGCTCGATGCCCCGCCGTTCGGCCTCTTCGGCAGTCATCAGCACCACCGCCGCGGCGCCGTCATTGATACCGCTGGCGTTTCCCGCCGTCACCGTGCCTTCTTCCCTGTCGAAGGCCGGCCGCAGCTTGGCGATCTGATCGATCTCAACGCCTTCGCGGATATATTCGTCCTGATCGACGACAATTTCGCCCTTGCGGGTCTTGATGGTCACCGGCGTGATCTCGTCGGCAAACTTTCCGGCCTTCTTGGCGGCCTCGGCCTTGTTCTGCGAAGCGACTGCAAACTGGTCCTGGTCCTCGCGGGTGATCTGCCACTGGCGCGCCACGTTTTCCGCGGTATTGCCCATATGGTAGCCGTTGAAGGCGTCCATCAGGCCGTCGGTCAGCATGGTGTCGATCATCTCGAGGCTGCCCATCTTGACGCCGTCGCGCAGATGGGCGCAGTGCGGCGCCTGGCTCATACTTTCCTGGCCGCCCGCCACCACGATGTTCGAATCCCCGAGCCTGACTTGCTGCGCGCCGAGCGCCACCGCGCGCAGGCCCGAGCCGCAGAGCTGGTTGACGCCCCAGGCCGGCGTTTCGACCGGAATACCGGCGGCAATCGAGGCTTGGCGCGCCGGGTTCTGCCCTTGGCCGGCGGTCAGGATCTGTCCCAAGATCACTTCCGAGACGTCCTCGGCCTTGACGTTCGCGCGCTTGAGCGCCGCTTCAATCGCCACTTGGCCTAGCGTGTGCGCCGGGACCGAGCTCAGCGCTCCGTTGAACGATCCGACCGGGGTCCGCGCCGCACCCGCAATGACGATCGACTCCTTGTCACTCATGACTGCCTCCGCTTTTTGGAAATGACCTGTTGGCTTTAAGAAATACACGACCCGCCGGGGAGCGCTAGGCTACCCGCGAAATCCTTCTGGTGCTATGCACAAAATTCATGATACCTATTTCGCGGTGCGGCATAATTGCCGGTTTGACCGGCAAAATTGGTCCTGGAGAGTCCCAGAAATCGTGGCAAAAGACGACCGATCGCAATCCGAGCCGATTATTATCAAGAAATACGCAAATCGGCGCCTCTACAACACCGACACCAGCACCTATGTCACCCTGGATGACCTGGCGCAAATGGTGCGCGCGGAACGCGATTTCGCGGTTTTCGACGCCAAGTCGGGGGACGACCTGACCCACGCCGTGCTCACTCAAATTATCGTCGAGCAGGAGAGCCGTGGGCAAAGCCTGCTGCCGATACCGTTTCTGCGCCAACTCATCCGATTCTATGGCGACAGCATTGAACAGCTGATCCCCAGCTACTTGGAACACAGCCTGACTTCGCTAACGCGTCAGCAGGAGCGTTATCGCAAGCAATTCGAAAAGTCCTTCGGCCCGGCAGCCTTTGAAGCCGTTCAAGAGCAGGCCCGGCAAAATCTGGCGATGTTCGAAAAGGCCATGGGCGTATTCAGTCCCTTCGACCCCGGCAAATCGCCCCCAAGGGAAGGGACTGAGAAAGCTAACGCGGCTGCGGCGGAAGGTGCTCAGAAAAGCGCCGCACCCAGCGGCGACCATGACGAGATTTCTTCGCTCAAGGCCCAGCTAAGCGCCATGCAGGAGCAGCTCGATAAGCTCTCCCGGCGCACCGACTGAGGCCGCAGCGCCTATTCCCACGCAAGTTCGATTTGGATCGGCCGCCCGTCAGCGCTGCCCTTATTGAGCGCCGGGTCCGATTGCGAAATCACGCCGGGCGGCGCGGATGGTTACCGAAAATCCGGCGATCACGTCGATCAGCGTCACCAGCGTAATGAAGAAGAACAGCGACGTGGCGGCCTCGGGGATCACCAGAAACTCGATCAGGCACAGAATGAAGACGATTGTTGAGAGTGCGTGATCCACCAGCGAATTGCCGCCGATCCGGGTGGCCTTGAGGATTTCCACGAATAGCAGCACCAGCGTTGCCGTAACCAGCGCATCGCTGACATGGATCGTCCAGACTGCGCCCGAAATCATCGAAACCCTGGCAAGCTCGGTGTCGAAGGCGACCCCAGCGCCGAACACGATGACGTTGTAGGCGATCAGCGAAAGCACCAGCCAGGGAAGGCTCAAGACCATGTCATCCTCCTGCCGATTGCGGCCTTTGGGCGTGAGTCGTCATGCGGCGACCCGGTTGCCCATGCCTCAAGTCTAACTTCCAGGATGGTATCAAAGGATGGCGGGGTCCCTAGAGCTCTTCTTCGGGCTCCAGAACCTGACGGCCGCGATACTTGCCGGTCTTCAAATCGATGTGATGGGGACGGCGCAGTTCGCCGCTCTCCTTGTCCTCGACATAGGTCGGACGCTTCAGGCCATCCGCCGAACGGCGCGTTCCCCGCTTAGAGCGAGAGACCTTCTTTCTGGGTACAGCCATAGCTCACATCTCCTCGCCGTTACCTTCGGGGGCGCCTTTTGGGGCGCTCCGGCACGCGGTCTACGGCGCAAAAATCCCGGAATTCCGCCCGCTGCGGGGCAGGCCGCCGTCCTTATACTGATATTCCCCGCGAAACGCCAGACGCACCAACTATTCGGACCCGATGCATTTGAGCCAAGGGCTCGCCGATGCCATGCGCTTTTCGATGCGGCGCGCCAAGCTGCGCGTTTTGGGGCCCGCGCGCCCCGCATGACGTACATAGGGATTGGGGAGCGCGGCGGCCAGTAGCGCTGCCTCTCGCCGGGTAATTCGTTTGGCGCTCTTCTTGAAGTGATGCCTGGCCGCTGCCTCGGCGCCATAGACGCCCGGCGCCCATTCGGCGATGTTGAGATAGACCTCCACGACGCGGCGTTTGGGCCAGGCGGCTGTAATCGCGTAGGCCAGCGGAATCTCGGCCGCCTTCCGCAGATAGCTCCGCTGGGGCCATAGAAACAGGTTCTTCGCCGTTTGCATCGGAATCGTGCTGGCGCCCCTTGGATGGCCGCCCCGCTTCTCCGCCCGTTCGATCGCGTCCTCGACCGCGCTCCAATCGACGCCCGAATGGACGCAAATGCGGTTGTCTTCGCTTGAGACCACCGCGGCGATCAAATGGGGCGAAATCCGCTCCAACGGCACCCATGTCTGGCGGACCGATCCCCCGCTCAGATAGCGCCCTACCATTAGGGCCGAGGCCGGCGGATTGGCGAAGCGATAGAGCAGGATGAGCCCGAGGGGCAACGCCAGCAGGGCGAGCGCGATCAGGATCAGCCAACGCTTGAAGCCCCAGCTTCGCTTCCGGCCCCTGCGGCGCCGCGATGGACGGGCAGATTTCGATTTGGCCATGGCGCGCCTTGTACTCCCTGGTTGGCGAGCTTTGCAACGTGGTATGGAGCAATCATGGCGCTTAAGAAAAAGCCGATTGCCCATTCTCCCGGCTTCGAAAAGAGGCTCGAGACGGTTGCCGCACGCCTGGAAACCCGCCTCGAGCAACTCTTGAGCCGGCCGGAGGACGCCGCCGACAGCGCTTTAGCCCAGGCCATGCGATATGCGGTGTTGGGCGGCGGCAAGCGGATTCGCCCGTTCCTGCTGATCGAGAGCGCAGGCCTGTTCGCTAGCCCTGACGATGGAACCTACGGCGCGGCGGCGGCGCTGGAATGCGTGCATTGCTACTCGCTGGTCCACGACGATCTGCCGGCCATGGACGATGACGCGTTGCGGCGCGGCCGGCCCACGGTTCACGTAGCCTATGACGAGGCGACGGCGATCCTTGTCGGCGACGCATTGTTGACCCTGGCCTTCGAAATCTTGGCGCGGCGCGAGACTCATAAGGATGGGACCGTTCGCGCAGAGTTAATCCTAGAACTCGCCCGCGCGGCGGGCTGGCGCGGCATGGTGGAGGGCCAAGCGCTGGATCTCGCCGCCGAGGGCGCTCAGGTCACCGACGATGAGATTGCCCGCATTCAAGCCCTCAAGACCGGTGCATTGATCCAATTCGCCTGCGACGCCGGCGCGATTCTGGGCCGCGCCCCTACCGACCAGCACCAAGCGCTTCGCATTTACGGCAAGGCGTTAGGGCAGGCGTTTCAATTGGCGGATGATCTGCTCGACGTCGATGGCGATGCGGGCCAAGTCGGCAAGGCCACCGGCAAGGACGACGTAGCTGGAAAAGCGACCCATGTGGCCTCGTTAGGCGTCGAGCGGGCGCGGGCAAGGTTGGATGCGTTGGAAGCTAAGGCAATCGAAGCGCTGAAGCCCTTCGGACCCAAAGCCGATAGCTTGATCGAGGCGGCCCGCTTCGTCACCCGCCGGAGGCATTGAGCGCTTGCTTCTCCGGCGCTTGCTCTGAATTGCCAAACCGCCGGGCAATGTAGTCCTCCACCAATTGCTTGAACTCGGCCGCAATATTGGGACCACGCAGGGTGAGCGCCTTCTTGCCGTCGATGAAGACCGGCGCGGCGGGCGCTTCGCCCGTTCCAGGCAACGAAATACCGATATCGGCGTGTTTGCTTTCGCCCGGTCCGTTCACGATGCAGCCCATTACCGCCACGCTCATCGTCTCGACGCCGGGATAACGGGCCCGCCATTCCGGCATCATCTCCCGGATATGGCCCTGGATATCCTTGGCTAGCTCCTGGAACACCGAACTGGTGGTGCGCCCGCAGCCCGGGCAGGCGGCCACTACGGGCGCGAAACTCCGCAAGCCCATGGCTTGCAGGATCTCTTGGGCCACCCGGACTTCTTCGGTGCGATCGCCGCCGGGCTCGGGCGTGAGCGAAATCCGGATGGTGTCGCCAATGCCTTCCTGCAGCAGCACCGCCAAAGCGGCAGTCGAGGAGACCACGCCCTTGGTCCCCATTCCAGCCTCAGTGAGCCCCAAATGCAGCGCATAACTGGAACGCTCGGCCAGCGCGCGGTAGACGCTGATCAGATCCTGAACCGCGCTTACCTTGGCCGAGAGTATGATCTGGTCGGCACCCATGCCGAGCTCTTCGGCGCGCTCGGCGCTGAAAAGCGCTGACACGACCATGGCCTCGTGCAGCACCTCTTGGGCGTCCTTGGGCGACTTGGAGGCCGCGTTCTGGTCCATCAAATGAGTCAGCAATTCCTGGTCCAAACTGCCCCAATTGACGCCGATCCTGACGGGCTTTCCGTGAGCCAGGGCGATCTCGATGATCTGCGAAAACTGCTTGTCGCGCTTTTCGCGGAACCCGACATTTCCGGGATTAATCCGGTACTTGTCGAGGGCTTCGGCGCAGCCGGGGTGATCCTGAAGCAGCTTGTGCCCGATATAGTGAAAGTCGCCCACCAACGGGACTTCGACGCCGAGTTTTTGCAACCCCTCGCGAATCCGTGGAACCGCGGCGGCCGCTTCGGCGCGGTCCACCGTAATACGCACAAGCTCCGAGCCCGCGCGGGCGAGCGCCGCCACTTGGTCTGTGGTCGCCGCCACGTCGGCGGTGTCGGTATTGGTCATCGACTGCACGACGACCGGCGCATCGCCGCCGACGCGCACGCCGCCCACCATTACGGCAATCGATTTCCGCCTGTTCTGTGCTGGACCAGTCATGGTTCGATTGCCTTGATACTCCAGTTCCGCCGCTCCTGGCCAGAACCGGACCCGCCTCAACTGCTGGCCACGCGGAACGATTGGAACAGCGAGAGCGTAAACAGCACCGCCAGCGCCATTACAATCGAGGGGCCGGCGGGCGTGTCGGCGGTGAGCGAGGCGCCAAGCCCCAGCACCACGCCGAGCGCGGCCACAACCGCGGAGATCACCGCCATTTGCTCAGGCGTCCGGGCAAACGGCCGGGCGGTGGCGGCTGGAATGATCAGTAGCGAGGCGATCAGCAGAATCCCCACCAGCTTCATGGCGAGCGCCACGGTGAGCGCCAGTAACAGCATGAAGGCAGCACTGATCCAACCGGCGGGAATACCCTCGGCCACCGCCAGCTCCTCATGCATGGAGACCGCCAGCAATGGCCGCCAGATCCATATGGTGAGCGCCAAGATCACCGCGCCGCCGCCAAATATCCAGTAGAGGTCGCGATCGGTGACGGCGAGAATGTCGCCGAACAGATAGCCCATCAGGTCGAGGCGCCCCTCGCTCAGCAGGCTTGCCGCAATCAGGCCGGCGGCGAGCGCCACATGGGCCAGAATGCCGAGCAACGTATCGGTGGGCAACAAGCGTTGGCGTTGCAGGCCCAGTAGCAGCGCCGAGAGCGCCAACGCCACGGCGATCACGCCGATGGTGAGGTCGATGGAAAGCGCCAAACCGACGGCGACCCCCAGCAAGCCGCTATGGGCGATTGTTGCCCCGAAATAGGCCATGCGCCGCCAAACGATGAAGCACCCCAAGGGTGCGGCCACCACAGCGATTCCGACGCCGGCCAATAGAGCTTTGAGGACAAATCCTTCGAACATAAGTGAGGTCTAACCGGGCTCAGCCTGCCGCTTCGTCGTGCTCGGCCTCGCTCACCGCGCCCGAGAGGCCATGAACGTGGTCGTGATGATGGGCGTAGACGGCATAAGCCTCCGCCGCGCTCGGCCCAAATAGCCGCATATATTCGGGATGCTGGGCCACAGATTCGGGGACGCCGGAGCAGCAAACATGGCCGTTCAGGCAGATCACGCGGTCGCTCTCGCCCAGCACAATGTGCAGGTCGTGGGAGACCAGCAGAATGCCGCAACCGCGGCGCCGTCGGATCTCGCCGATCAGCCGGTAGAGTTCGGCCTCGCCCGCATAGTCGACATTTTGCACGGGCTCATCGAGCACCAGAAGCGATGGCGCGCCCATCAGCGTCTTGGCGAGCGCAACGCGCTGGAATTCGCCGCCCGACAAGTTCGCCACTTGGGCGTCGGCCAGCGAGCTCGCGCCGACCTCGCTCAGCACCTCGCCGATTTCGCCGTTCGAGGCGCTGCTCGAAAGCGTGAGAAAGCGGCTGACGGTGAGGGGAATGGTGGCGTCGCGCTCGAAGCGCTGGGGCAGATATCCGATTTTCAGACCCTTGGCCGTGATGATTTCGCCCTCATCCGGCGGAATCAGCCCTAGCAAAACCCGCACGAGCGTGGTCTTGCCAGCACCGTTGGGTCCGATCAGGGTAACGATTTCACCCGAATTGACGTCGAGATCGACGTGGTCGAGCAACCGCCGCCCATTGCGCGAGAGCGAGACGCCCCGCGCGCTGATAAGGCTCTCGGCCTTGCTGGCTTCAACCGCCATGATGCGCGCAATGCTCGCAGAGGCCCGTCACTTCCATGACGGTGTCGCTGAGCGCGAAATGGGCCGCGCCCGCCACCCGGTCGAGGGTCTCTTGCAGCTCGGGCGCCGATGATTCGGCGACGGTTCCGCAGCGTTCGCAAACCAGAAATAGTATCGGCCTGGAGCTCTCATGTGCGGCATGACAGGCCACATAAGCGTTCTGGCTCTCGATCCGGTGAATCAGACCGACCTGCAGCAGGCTTTCCAGCACGCGGTAGACCGAGATCGGCGCCACGTGCCGGCCATGGACGCCTAGCTGCTGGATAATGTCATAGGCGCCGAGCGCGCGGTGGCTACCGGCCAGCTCGCGCAGCACGCTTTCGCGCAGATCCGTGAGCCTTGCGCCGCGTTCCCGGTAGGCCGACCTGGCACGGTCGAGGCTGCGGTTCATGCAGGCGCCATGGTCGTGGCCGGGTTTTGGAAATTGGGGTCTCGCCATCGTCAATTGCCAGTACACGGACGGGGCTAGTAAGGCAACAGTATAACATATCATTACAGCTACCAAATCCGCGATACGGACGGACTTGCCGGTCGCGGCTTCGAAGCCGAAGATAGTGCTGCCCAACCCCAGAGAGCGAGACGGACATGCGCGACAGGCTTGAGGTCATCGAAGCCGATATCACCACGCTTGCGGTCGACGCGATCGTGAACGCGGCCAACAATTCGCTGCTGGGCGGCGGCGGCGTCGATGGTGCCATTCACCGCGCCGCCGGGCCGCAGCTGCTTGAGGAATGCCGCGGACTGGGTGGCTGCGAAACCGGCGAGGCCAAGATCACCGGCGGTTACCGCCTGCCCGCTTCCCATGTGATCCACACGGTCGGTCCGGTCTGGAGCGGGGGCGAGGCAAGCGAGGACGAATTGCTCAGCCGCTGCTACCGCAATTCGCTCGATCTAGCGCGCACGAACGGTCTAGTTTCGATCGCCTTTCCGGCCATTTCGACGGGCGTCTATGGCTTCCCGCCCCAGCGCGCCTCCTACATTGCGGCCCAAACCGTAACGCAAGCGGTTGGCCAGGACGATCATTTCGCCCGCGTGGTCTTTTGCTGCTTCAGCGCAGAATCCGCCGAACTGCATGATGCGGCGCTCAACACGCTGCTCGAAGGCAGCTAAATCGCGACGGCGACGGATCGGTTTTCAGCGCCATTTGCGGCTGGTAAAAATATCCGTGTAACCAGGGAGGACGCTCGCCCATGGCGAAGCTCAAGGAATACAACGTCTATATCGACGCCGAGTGGCGCGAGGCCGCCTCGGGCAGGCGCTTCGAGAGCCATAATCCGTTCACTGGCCAGCCCTGGGCGAGCGTGCCGGAATGTGGCGAGGAAGACGTGAACCGCGCCGTAGAAGCCGCGCACCGGGCCTTCACCAAGGGCCCCTGGCCGGAAATGACGCCGACCCAGCGCGGCAAGCTGTTGCGCAAGATCGGCGATCTCTATGCCGAGCGCGCGGAGCATTTGGCGGAAATCGAGGTCCGCGACAACGGCAAGCTGATCTCCGAAATGCTGGCCCAGACCCGCTACACCTGCGAGTGGTACTATTATTACGGCGGGCTGGCGGACAAGATCGAGGGCGCGGTGCTGCCCTCCGACAAGCCCGACATCTTCAATTACACCCTGCGTGAGCCGGTCGGCGTCTGCGCCATGATCGCGCCGTGGAATTCGCCCCTGATGCTGACATCGTGGAAACTCGCGCCCGCACTCGCCGCGGGCTGCACCGCCGTGATCAAGCCCTCGGAGTTCACCTCAGCCTCCACCCTCGAACTGATGGAACTATTCGAAGAGGCTGGCGTGCCACCTGGCGTGGTCAATGTGGTGACGGGCTACGGCCCCGATGTCGGCGAGCCACTAGTCTCGCATCCCCTGGTCTCCAAGGTCGCCTTTACCGGCGGCGGCGAGGCAGGCCGCCGGGTCTATCAGGCGGCTGCCGCTGGATTCAAGCGGGTCACCCTGGAGCTCGGGGGCAAATCCCCCAACATCGTCTTCGACGACGCCAACATGGATCACGCCGTGAACGGCGCGATCTCGGGAATTTTTGCAGCCACCGGCCAGACCTGCATCGCGGGCTCGCGGCTATTGCTGCAGGAGTCGATCCACGACGAATTTGTGGAACGCTTGGTCGAGACCGCATCCGCCGCGCGCATGGGCAATCCGCTGGAGTTCGAGACCCAAGTCGGTCCGGTGACGACGCCGGCGCAGTACAAGAAGGTGCTGGACTATATCGAGGTTGCAAAGTCGGAGGGCGCCAAGTGCGTCTGCGGCGGTGGCCCGGCCGCTGAAGGTGAGGGCGGGGGCAAGTGGTTCGTGCAGCCCACCATCTTCACCGGCGTCACCAACGACATGCGGATCGCTCAGGAAGAAGTGTTCGGCCCGGTGCTTTCCGTCATGACCTTCCGCGACGAGGACGAGGCGGTCGAGATCGCCAACGACGTGCTCTATGGGCTGGCGGCCGGCGTTTGGACCCAGAGCCTGAAGCGGGCGACGGTAATGGCCAAGCGCCTGCGCGCCGGCACCGTATGGATCAACACCTATCGCGCGGTCTCCATGACCTCGCCCTTCGGCGGCTACAAGGAGAGCGGCATCGGCCGCGAGGGCGGTCTCGAAGGCATCGAGGAATACCTGCAGACCAAGAGCGTGTGGGTGAACACGGCCGAAGACACCGGCAACCCGTTCATCATGAAGGTGCCCCAGCCCTCCTGAGCGGCGACTGCGGGGGGCCGCTCATCAACCCGCTAGGATGTAGAAGAACAGCGCGAACGCGAGCAGCGACAGCAGCGAATAGACGAGGTTCCAGTTGAGCGCGATCACTACGGGCGAATAGCCGGAAATCCGCGAGAGCAATAGAGAGATCGAGGAAAACGGTGACCCGATCATGGAGAGCGCCCAGCCCGAGCCAAGCGCCAGCGCCACCAGGGTTGGGTCGGCGGGAAGTTCCGGCAACGCGCCGAGCACGGTTCCGAAAATCACCCCGACTGTGATCGATGTCAGTCCCACTTGTGCGGCGGCAAACATGATCACCGGGATCGCGGCCAGGAACGCCCAGGGCGGGAGCGGGCTCTGGTTTAGAAGGGCAGCAACAGTCCCGATCGGAACGATCGAGGCGATGGCGATTCCGACAAATCCTGCAAGCCCTAGTATCAGGACTTCAATGGAAGAATCGGGAATCGATCGATTTGCAATTCCGGCAAGCCGTTTACGCGTCTTCCGGATCATTCGATCCGTACCAAGATGCCGGTTTTGAGCCAGTAGCCAGGCGATCAGCATTATCGGCGCCGACAGCATCAGCGCCGGCACGGTTCTGACCGAGGCCAGATAACCCACCACAATGACGAGCCCGATCAGGGTGGCGCAAACCAGTCCGAAATCGAGGAATGCTCTTACCGGAAATTGAAGCCGCTCCAAGCGCGGCGTGTCGCCGCTCGCCGCGAGCCTGCGCCGCAGCGGCCACCAGCGGACCCGGTCTTCCAGCCATCCCACCGCCAGCGTGATGGCCGCCACCATCAAGCCGAGCCAGATCAAGCGCCAAAAGTCTATTCCTGGAATCACGGTTGGTAGAATGGCTTGGGTAATAGTGGTCGGCGCCCAGGCGACCACGAAAGGCATGCCCCGGTAGACACCGCAGAGTTGGCGCCGCTCCCGCACCCGCCAGATCTCGCTGAGCGCCTCGCCAAGACCCAATGACGCTCTGACCCCCCGCATGACCAATGGCGCCAGCAGGCTAATCGCGCCGAAATTGATCAGCACCGCCAACAGATGCGAACCGCCATGCAGGCTCAGATAGCGCCGCCCCGGCGGCTGGTGCGTCAGAAAACTGCCGCAGGCCAGCACCGCCGGCGAACTTTGCGCCCCCTCCCGCAACAGGCTGATCAGCAAAATGAAGGCCATCAGATAGATACCCTGATCCAGCGCCTTAGAGAGCGTTGCCCCGGGATCGGCATGGGTGACGGCGATCCAGACCAGGAGCGCAATCGCCAAAGCCATCAGCAAGCCTTGGCGCAACCCCGCGAATGCCAGGCGTATGTCGATCAGGAAGAACGCTATCGCGGCGGCTTGGCCCGCGATTTGGGCAGCCCGCCAGCCAGAAAACAACCAAATCAACTCGGCCGCCATCAGGGTCAACAGCGCCACGCTCAAGGCGAGGCGCCGCGGGGCCGCCCAAATCGCCTGGTCCCGAACCGCCTCCTCGCCTTGCAGCCGATCTTCCATGGCCGTGCTTAGCCCGCGCCAAGCGCGCTAGGCAAGCAAGCTCTATTGGGGCTGGCTGCCGCGCCCCATTACGCCTAAGTATTGGGAGAATCTCACCTCGGAGGCACGCCGATGGCCGGAGATGGCCATTCCCACGGAACCGCCAATGAGCGCCGCACATTTTGGGCGGCGCTGCTGACTGGCACATTTATGTTCGTCGAGTTCTGGGGCGGCATCATATCGGGTTCGCTGGCGCTGATCGCCGATGCGGCGCATATGCTGACCGACACCATATCGCTCACCTTCGCATGGTTCGCCTTTCGGCTCGCCCGGCGTCCAGCGGATGACTTACGCACCTACGGCTATCACCGGTTTCAAGTCCTGGTCGCCTTCGGCAACGGCATAACTATGTTCTTCGTTGTCGGCTGGATTTTCTTCGAAGCGGCAGAACGGCTGTTCGAGCCGCAAGAGGTCCTGGGCGGCATCATGTTCTGGGTCGCTCTTGCCGGATTGGCCAGCAATGTGATCGCGCTTTGGGTTCTGTATGGCGCCGACCGGGGAAACTTGAACATTCGTGGCGCATTGATCCACGTAGCGGGCGATGCGTTGGGCTCGGTGGCCGCGCTGATCGCGGCGGCAATCATTCTGACCGTCGGTTGGATCCAGGCCGACCCGCTGCTTTCAATGGTCGTGGGGCTGATCCTGTTGAAGGCTGCCTGGGGCCTGGTGAGGGAGTCGGGACATATTCTGCTCGAGGGGACGCCGCGGGGCGTGAATATCGCCGACATAAAGAGCGACCTGCTCGACAATGTTCCGGGACTGGACGGAATCGACCACGTACATGCCTGGTCGCTAACCCAAAATCAGCGTCTGATCACGCTACACGCCCAGGTCGCTGATGGGCGAGATCTCAGGAAAACAAAGGCGCACATGAAAAAGCGGCTTGTGGAGCGTTTCGAGATCGACCACGCCACAATCGAGGTCGAGTCGAAGCAAGAGGCACGGCGCGAGAAGCAGCTTCTCTAGAGTACGCTGGCGATCTTTTCCGCCGCTGCCCCGGCCCAATCATCCTTCGACTTAACCGCTTCGAGGCTTGCCGCAAGCGCCGAGGGCTCCATGAAATCCCCGAGCCTGCCCAGCACATAGGCCGCGTAAAATGCTGGCCATTGCTTATCGAATTCCCCATTCAGCGCCACTGATTGATATTCGTGATGCGCCGCGGCGGCGGCCTCGAGCGTCTGTTCCAGTGCGTATCGATTGATCAATCGAGCCCCCTACTTTCAACCGAGATATTCCATATTATCATTTTAAATCAGAAGCTTACAGCTTGCAAACGTGGCGGCCGCAGGAGCGCTATCATAGAACTATACGTGTCGCGCGCGGGTCATCATCTTTAAACGGCTTTTATGATACTATAGGCTTAGTCGATAGCTTGTTCGGACCGAGCCGAACGACACTTTGTGAGGAAGATGCTCGTTCAATATGACCCGTTACTGGTCCTGCTTTCGATCGCAGTGGCCATTATGGGCTCTTTCACCGGACTCGCGCTGACCTCCGGGGCCATTTGGTCCCAGGGCTCGCGCCTGAAAGTTCGCGTCCTCAAGGGCGCGATCGCGATCGGCGGCAGCATCTGGGCGATGCATTTCATCGCCATGCTCGCGGTCAAGCTGCCGATCGCCGTGAACTATGACGTGCTGTTCACGCTGATCTCGGCCCTCACCGCGATGCTGGTGACGGGGCTCGGCCTCTACATGGTGAGCTACCGGCCGCTTAAGCATCTCAGTCTGCCGGTCGCCGGCGTCTTCATGGGCTCCGGCATCGCCGGCATGCACTATATCGGTATGGGAGCGATCCGGGCGGGCTGCGTCCTGAGCTATTCGGCATCCGGCGTGATCGCGTCCATTGTGATCGCCATCATCGCCTCCACCTTTGCGCTTTGGTTTGCTTTCCGCCACCGCAGCTACCGCGAGATTGCGATGGGCGCCATTGTGCTGGGCCTGGCCATTTCGTCGATGCATTACGTGGCGATGTTCTCGACCAGCTTCATTCCGATAAATGACGTCGGCGAGCTGGTGGCTCCAGTCTTCACCCAGGACTATATGGCGATTGTCGTCGCCGTCGTCTCGTTCGTGCTGTGCGGGCTGTTCCTGCTGCTCGCCCTGCCCGACGAAAAGCGGCAGCGCCAAGAGCCGGCGGCGAAGCTTGCGCCAGACGCCGTGACATCCGAGATCAACTCGCCATTCGTGCCGCTCGCGCATATGGAAGAGACACCAGCGCACCGCCGCATACCGGTGCGGAAGAATGGGGCCACCCTCTATCTCAGCACCGGCGATATCGTCTTGGTGACCGCCCAGGGCCACTACACGACGGTCGCCAATAATGATGGCGAGTATTTCTGCGACCTCTCGATATCGAAGCTTGCCAAGATGCTGGACCGCGTGCAGTTCGCGCGGCCCCATCGCAGCCACTTGGTGAACCTTCGCCACGTGCAGGGCTTCAGCAAGAAGGGCGACCGCGGATTCCTGATTCTGGATGGCCGTGACGAGAAGACGGTGCCGGTCAGCCGCTCGAAGATCAAAGGCATTTTGCAGCGCCTGGAATTCGAGCCCGATTATTCTTCTTACGTCTCCAGCACTTAGGCCGCCAATCGCGCGATTCTTTGGCCTGACGCGCAGCGCGCAGCAGACCAGCGGATTGATGCATCGCGTCAAATAATCTGATCTCGCGCCGCGTTATTCATGCGCCATCCGAGCCTTTCATGAACGGCGCCCGCCTTTGGTGCACCTGTTTTCCGCTGCCCCAAAAACCTGACCTAGTCTGCGGTCTTAGCTGGAGCCGCCGCCAGTATTCGGCCCCTTGAGGGACCGGTTTATCGGCGCAAGCGGCTATCGGCGGCCAAATCAACCGGCGTAAAGCTGGCCACTAGGGAGGAAATTTGGCGCAATGATCCCAGGTCAATTCGAATACCACAGGCCTTCTTCGAAAGAAGAGGCGCTCAGCATTCTGAGCCAGGTCGGCGGGGACGGACGTCCACTCGCCGGCGGCCACAGCATCTTGCCCATGATGAAGCTGCGGCTGGCCCAGCCCGAGCATCTGGTCGACCTTGGCGCGGTGGCCGAGCTCAAGGGCATCAATGTCGGCGGCAGCGACATCGAAATCGGTGCGATGACGACGCAGCATGAGCTGATTTCGTCGAAAGAGCTCGCTGCGGCCTGCCCCATTATCGCTGAGACATCGCACCTGATCTCCGATCCGCAGGTCCGCTATGTCGGCACGCTGGGCGGCAACGTCGCCAATGGCGATCCCGGCAACGACATGCCGGGCCTGATGCAATGTCTCGATGCGACCTTCGTGATCGAGAACACCGGCGGCGCCCGTGAGGTGCGGGCCCGCGAGTTCTATCACGGGCTCTATGATACCGCGCTCGATGACGGCGACTTGCTGACCAGCATTCGCATCCCCACGCCCGCCAAGGGCCACGGCTACGCCTATACCAAGCTGAAGCGGAAGGTCGGCGATTACGCCACCGCAGCCGCTGCCGTGATCCTGAACATGAACGGCAGCACCTGCGACTCGGCCTCGATCGCGCTCACCAATGTGGGCGACACCGCACTCTATGCGGCGGAAGCTTCCGACAGCCTGGCGGGCTCCGATTTGGGAGCTGATGCAATCAACCGCGCCGTCGAGCTGGCGGAGTCCATCACCAATCCGGTCTCCGATATGCGGGGCAGCGAGGAATACCGCACCAAGATGGCCGGCATCATGGTCCGCCGCAGCATCGAGCAAGCCGCCGCGCGCGCCAGCTAGGGAGGGATCGAAAATGCAAACCACCAAAGTATCACTCACCGTCAACGGCAAGGAAATGGAGGCGGACGTCGACTCCAGGACCCTGCTGATCCACCTGCTCCGCGAGCATTGGAACATCACCGGGCCCCATATCGGCTGCGAGACCACCCATTGCGGGGCCTGCACCGTGGACATGGACGGCAAGTCGGTGAAGTCCTGCACCGTGCTGGCGGCCCAAGCCGATGGCGCAAGCGTCCTCACCGTCGAGGGGCTGGCAAACGCCGACGGCAGCCTGCATCCGCTGCAACAGGCTTTTATGGACAATCATGGCCTGCAATGCGGTTTCTGTACGCCCGGTATGCTGATCCGCGCCTACCGGTTTCTCCAGGAAAATCCGAACCCCACGGATGAGGAAATCCGTTGGGGCATTTCAGGCAATCTCTGCCGTTGCACCGGCTACCAGAACATCGTCAAGGCGATCAGCGCGGCAGCGGCCCAGATGAACGTAAAGGAGGCTGCGGAATGAACGCCAAGGCAGCTAGCAAGAAGGAAAGAGAAGACGCGCTGGAGGGCATCGGCTGTTCGCGTAAGCGCGTCGAGGATCCCCGCTTCACCCAGGGCAAGGGCAATTATGTGGACGACATCAAGCTGCCGGGCATGCTGCACGGCGACTTCGTCCGCAGCCCCTATGGCCATGCCCGCATCAAGTCCATCAATAAGGAGGCCGCGCTGGCGACGCCCGGCGTGCTGGCGGTGCTGACGGCGGAAGACCTGATTCCGCTGAACCTGCACTACATGCCGACGCTGGCTGGCGACGTGCAAGCGGTGCTGGCCCACGAAAAGGTACTGTTCCAGAACCAGGAAGTGGCCTTTGTGGTCGCCGAGGACCGCTATTCAGCGGCCGATGGCGCGGAGCTGGTCGAGGTCGAGTACGAAGAGCTCGATCCCGTGGTGAACCCATTCCACGCCATGGATAAGGATGCCACGATCGTGCGCGAGGACGTCAAGGACGCCAAGGAAATTGGCGGTCACGGTCCGCGCAAGCATCCCAACCATATCTGGAACTGGCAGGCCGGCGACAAGGACGCCGCCGACAAGGCCTTCAAGGAGGCCGAAGTCACGGTCGAGGAGATGGTCTCCTACCAGCGCTGTCACGCCTCTCCAATGGAGACCGCCTGTTGCGTTGCCGACTTCGACAAGATCAATGGCGAGCTCACGGTCCACGGCACCTTCCAGGCGCCCCATGTCGTGCGCACCGTGGCCGCGCTGATCTCGCCGCTGCCGGAGCACAAAATTCGCATCATCTCGCCCGATATTGGTGGGGGATTCGGCAACAAGGTTGGCGTCTATCCGGGCTACATCATGGCCATCGTGGCTTCCATCGTGACCGGCGTGCCGGTCAAATGGGTCGAAGATCGGATCGAGAACCTGTCCGCCACCGCGTTCGCCCGGGACTACCACATGACGGGCGAGCTGGCGGCGACCAAGGACGGCAAGATCACCGGCCTGCGGGCAAACGTGATCGCCGACCACGGAGCGTTCGACGCCTGCGTCAGCGCCTCCAAGTTCCCGGCGGGTCTCTTCATGATCGTCTCCAACTCCTACGACATTCCCGCAGCCCATGTGAGTGTCGACGGCGTCTACACCAACAAGGCGCCGGGCGGCGTGGCCTATCGCTGCTCGCTGCGGGTGACGGAAGCGATCTACATGATGGAGCGGATGATCGACATCCTGGCCCAGAAGCTCGACATGGACCCGGCCGAGATCAGATTGAAGAACATGATCACGCCCGCGCAGTTCCCCTACACCACCACCTTCGGCCTGCAATATGACAGCGGCGATTATCCCGCTGCCCTGAAGAAGGCGATGAAGGCGGTTGGTTATGACGATCTGCGCAAGGAGCAGGCCCAGAGGGTCGAGGACTTCAAGGCCGGCAAGACCCGCGAGCTGATGGGCATCGGCGTCTCAACCTTTACCGAGATCGTGGGCGCCGGTCCATCCAGGGTCTGCGATCTGATCGGCCTGGTCGGCACCTTCGATTCCTGCGAGGTCCGCGTGCATCCCACCGGTGCCGCGATCGCCCGTTTCGGCACCAAGTCGCAGGGCCAAGCCCATGAGACCACCTATGCCCAGATCCTATCGAGCGAGATCGGTATTCCGGCTTCCGACATCCTAATCGAGGAGGGCGACACCGACACAGCTCCCTATGGTATGGGCACCTGGGGTTCACGTTCGACGCCAGTTGGCGGCGCTGCCTGCGCCAATGCCGGCCGCAAGATCAAGGCCAAGGCGCAGAAGATCGCGGCGCATCTCTTGGAGGTCTCGGAAGACGATCTCGAATGGGACGTCGATACCTTCCGCGTCAAGGGCGCGCCGAGCAAGGCCAAGACCATGAAGGAGATCGCTTTGGCCTCCTATTCCAATGTCCCGGAGGGCTTGGAGATGGGGCTTGAGGCGGTGGAATATTACGATCCGCCGAACTTCACCTTCCCCTATGGCGCCTATATCTGCGTGGTCGATGTGGATGTCGACACCGGCGAGACCAAGATCCGCAAGTTCTACGCGCTTGACGACTGCGGTACCCGGATCAACCCGATGATTATCGAGGGCCAGGTGCATGGCGGTCTAGCCGAAGCTTTCGGCATCTCGATGGGTCAAATCATCGACTATGACGAGGCTGGCAATGTGGTGGGTGCGAGTTTCATGGACTACTTCATACCCACCGCTGTCGAGACGCCGGAATGGACCACGGACCACACGGTTACGCCGTGCCCGCACCACCCGATCGGCGCCAAGGGCGTCGGCGAAAGCCCCAATGTGGGTGGCGTGCCGGCCTTTTCGAACGCCGTGAATGACGCCTTCACCGCCCTCGGAGGCGTGCATACCCAAATGCCGCACACCGCGCCGCGGGTTTGGGAGCATGCCAAGGAGTTGGGACTCGTGGCCTGACGAGCATCCAGTCCTCCCAACAGTGGTCCCGGCCCGTGCATTCGGGCCGGGATCACACCATATTCAAGATCATTCAATCATGATGACACGCGAACAGGTTCAGGACCGGCTGGCAGAGGTCGGTTACATCGCCGGGCCGCAGCTCGCCATGGCGATTTCCATGATGCAGCAGCTCGAACGGCCGCTGCTGCTCGAAGGCGATGCGGGCGTCGGCAAAACCCAGGTGGCGATTTCGCTCGCCGAGGCGCTGGGACGGCGGCTGATCCGCCTGCAATGCTACGAGGGCCTGGATTTCTCCAACGCCATCTATGAGTGGAACTACCAGCGCCAAATCCTGGCGATCAAGATCCTCGAAAACGAAGAAATCGATGCCGCGGAGAAGGAGCAGCACATTTTCAGCGAGGACTTCTTGCTGAAGCGTCCGCTGCTGCAAGCCATCACACAGGACGAACCGCCGGTCCTGCTGATCGACGAGATCGACCGGGCGGACGAGGAGTTCGAGGCTTTCTTGCTCGAAATCCTGTCTGATTTTCAGGTCTCGGTGCCCGAACTGCACACCATTGAAGCCAAGTCGATTCCTTACGTGATTTTGACCTCGAATGGGACCCGCGAGCTCTCGGACGCCCTGCGTCGGCGCTGCCTCTATCACTTTGTCGATTATCCGAGCGAAGAGGCCGAACTCCGCATCCTGAAAGCCCACTATCCCAAGATCGAAGAGGCGCTCGCCGGGCAGATCGTTCGCTTTGTTCAGGCGCTCCGCAAGGAGGATTTGGTCAAGAAGCCCGGCATCGCCGAGACCCTGGACTGGGCAGCCGCCTTGATGGGGCTTAAGATGCGCGGGCTTTTGGATGATCCGCAAGCGGTTCACCAAACGCTGTTATGCGTATTGAAGACGCGGGGCGACCGTGATGCGATCACGCCTGAGGTAGTCGGGCGGATTGCCGGAAAGGTCGCGTAAGCCATGGCGCTCGCCTCGGTCATCGAATTCCCACCGCCGCCGAGCACGCCGGTCCACATCCGCGTGCTGGAATTCGCGCGCGCGCTGCGAGCCAACGATTTCGTGATTGGAACGGGCGACGTGGCCGATGCGATCGCCGGCATGTCGCAATTGGACATCCTGAACCAGGATGAAGTGCGTTGGCTGCTGCGTTCGGTGTTCTGCTCGAACCAGCGGGAATGGAAGAAATTCGACGACATCTTCAACCTGTTTTGGTTGATGCAAAAATCGGGCGACGGCGTGCGGCTCGGCAAGGGCGGCGGCGGCTCCCGGGGCGTGATCGAGTCCTCGAAAAAGCAGGACCCCAACGCGGCCATGGCCGATCTGCTGAAACGGATGCACGCCGACGAAGACGAGGGCGAAGATTCGAGCGCCAGCGGAACCGGACGCCGCGAGGGCGCCTCGTCGATCGAGAGCGCCGATCAGGTTGATCTCGCCCATCTCACCGACGCCGAAGCCTTGAAGAAGATCAAGGAACTCACCGACCGCCTGGCCAATCGGATTCGCTACAAATATTCCAGGCGCTATCGGTTCGGGCGCAAGGGCCAGCGGCTGGATTTGCGCCGCACCCTGCACCACAGCGTCTCCACCGGCGGCACCCCGATCCAGCTCTATCGCCGCCAACGCCGCGAAAAGCCCTTCAAGCTGGTGGTCCTGCTCGATGTCTCGGGCTCCATGGACCAGTATTCCAGCTTCTTCCTGCGCTTCATTCATGGCGTGCTGCAGAGCTTCGAGGAGGCGGACGCCTTCGTCTTCCATACCCGCCTGGTGCACCTCTCCAACGTGCTCGCCGAGCGCGATCCGGACAAATTCGTCGACCGATTGACGCTGTTGGCCCAGGGCTGGTCGGGCGGCACAAGGATCGGCGAGTGTCTCGGCATCTTCAATCAGCACTACGCCAAGGCAATCATGAATTCGCGGACCATGGTGATCGTGGTGAGCGACGGCTTCGACACCGGCGAACCGGAACAGCTGGCGAGCGAGCTGGCAGCGATAAAGCGCCGCGCCAAGCGCCTGGTCTGGTTCAACCCGCTGCTCGGGCTAGATGGTTATGAGCCCACGGCGCGCTGCATGGCGGCCGCGCTCCCCCATATCGATCTGTTCGCGCCGGCCCACAATTTCGAGAGCCTGGCGGCGCTCGAGAACGAATTGGCGAGGATGTGAGGATGGCCGTCGATCCGAGACAGGCGATCGAAGCATTCGAGCACAGCGCTCGTAGCTCAGAGCCCTATGCGCTCGCCACCGTCGTGCGCACAGAAAATTCGACCTCCGCGCAGCCCGGCGCCAAGGTGATCATTACGCCCGAGGGCGAGTTGATCGGCTGGGTCGGCAGCAGCTGTGTCCAAGGCGCGGTGCGCAAGGTGGGCCAAGAGGTGCTGAAGACCCGCACCGCCAAGCTGATCCGGGTGAGGCCCAAGGAGGACGTCATGGGTTCCCACGATGAGGACGGCGTCGAGCTCCATAAGAGCGGCTGCCCGAGCAAGGGCACCAGCGACATTTTCGTCGAACCGGTGCTACCGCGGCCCCAGATCGTGATTTGCGGCAACTCCTATGTGGCACAGTCGCTTGCGGATCTTGCCGCCGCCAGCGGCTACGCGATTTTGCGGGCAGCACCTGGCCTCGATCCAGCCGAAGCGGAAGCCCATGGCGAGATATTGAGCGACTTCGACTTCTCGGGCGCCAAGCGCCTGGAACAGAGCTATTGGGTGGTGGCGACCCAGGGCGCCCGCGACCGTGATGGACTCAAGGCAGCACTTGCCCAGGATGCGCCTTACATTGCCTTCGTCGGCAGCCGGCGGAAGATCAAGAAGCTCAAGGAGACCCTGCGGGCCGAGGGCGTGCCCCAGGCAAAGCTCGACCAGGTGCTCTGCCCCGCCGGCCTCAATCTTGGCGCGATAGAACCCGCCGAGATCGCCGTTTCAATACTGGCGCAGATCATCCAAACCCGCCGGGCGCAAGAAGCCGAAACTGCGCCCGCGGACGTCGAGAAGAAGGCGAAGTCCGCATGAGCGGCGAATTTGGTCCCAAAATCGCGGGGCTGCTGCTCGCCGCCGGCTTGTCGAAACGCATGGGCGCGGTCAACAAGCTGACCCTGAAGATCGGCGGCGTCGAAATGGTGCGCCGTGCGGCGCGGAACCTGGTCGATTGCGGCCTCGACGTCTTTGTGGTCTTGGGCCACGAACGCGACGACGTGACGGCAGCGCTGTCCGGGCTCGACGTCACCCTGGTCGACAACCCCGACTACCGCGAAGGCCAGCCCTCATCCATGCGGGCGGGCCTCAAGGCAGCCGGTGGCGACTACGACGCGGTGTTGGTGGCGCTCGCCGACCAACCCTTGCTCGATGCCAGAGACTTGACCGGCTTGCTCGCTGCCTATGAAGGTTCCGATGAAGCCAAGATCATGATCCCGTTCTACGGCGGCGAACGAGGCAATCCGATCGTTCTGCCCCGGACCATCGTCGAAGAGATCGGCGGGTGGCCGGTGAATTTCGGCTGCCGGAAGTTTATCGAGCGCAATCCGGACCGGATCGCCGTCTATCAGGCGCCAAACGATCACTTTACCCGGGATATCGATACACCCGAGGCCCTGGCAGCCCTGGAACACGCCTGAATTGCAATGGATGCAGCGGTTCGGGCACCCGAACCGCCCAATAAGTGAGGAGATCAGACCATGAAATTCGCTGGAGAGAATTCAATTCCCGCACCGCCCCAAAAGGTCTGGGAAGCGCTGAATGACCCCGAAGTCCTGCGCCAATCGATCCCCGGCTGCGAGTCGCTGGAAAAGACCGGCGACAACGAGTTCAAGGCGACGGTTGTCACCAAGATTGGCCCGGTCAAAACAAAGTTCGATGGCGAGGTCTCGTTGAGCGATCTCGACCCGCCCAACGGCTACACGCTGTCGGGCAAAGGATCCGGTGGTCCGGCCGGCAACGCCAGGGGCAGCGCCAAAGTGTCACTGAAACCCAATGGCTCGGGCACATTGCTGAGCTACGATGTGGATGCCCAGATTACCGGCAAGTTGGCCCAGCTTGGATCGAGGTTGATCCAGAGCACGGCTAAAATGCTGGCCGGCAAATTCTTCGACAAATTCGGAGAGGTCGTCGCGGGGCCGCCAGCGCCTGCCGAAGCTGCCAAGCCCGCCAAGGCGGTTGGCATGTCGACCATGCAGTGGATCTATATCGTGCTCGCCGCCGCTGCGGCGCTGATCGCGGTCTGGGCGCTGATGTAGGCCGCCTACAACTAGCCAAGCGCTTCACGCGAACTCCACGCTTCCGCTCGTTCCGGGCCCGTGCTTTGATTGCCGTGCCCGTGGTGATGTGAGCCCGCACGCTCGCATTGCCTGCAGGCACGGGATCGATGGAGGGGCCCCATGAAGCTATTGCTGAACACCACCTCGCCCTATGCGCGGACCGCCCATATCTGCCTTCTCGAAAAGGGCTTCGAGTTCGAGACTCAGATCGTCAATCCCTGGGCCGATGACGCCGATCTCTTGAAGGCCAATACCGCGGCCCGGGTCCCCGCTCTGTTGCTCGATGACGGCCGCGCGCTGACCGAAAGCCTGCTGATCGCGCTATGGGCCGAGCGCGAGCGCCCGGAACCTTCTCTGGTCGGCGACGACGCTGGCGCGGTTATTTCGGCCGCCGGTGTCGCCATGGGGATCAACGAAGCGGCGGTTCACACGCTGGTCGGCCGGCTGGTGAGCGACGGCGCGATCACGGTGCCTATGTTCGACGAAGCCCCGGTCGGACTACGGCGAAGACGCTCGATGGTGACGGGCTTTCTGCGGCTCGACGAGCAGATGGCCGTACTCGGCCAGACCGGGATGAATCTGGCGGTTGCCACGGCCATTGTCGCGCTCGACTATGTGGGCTTCCGGTTTCCCGACGCCCCCTGGATGCCGGAGGTCCCTAATCTTCGCCTGCTGCGGTCGGAATTCGCCGAGCACCCTTCGATCGCGAACACGGTACCGCACGCGTAACTGCCTACGCCTGGGCGGCCGGTCGAGCCCTAGAAATCGAAAGGATCGCCGGCGGTCGCCTCATCCGGCATTTTGGTTTCCTGGATTTGAAGCCATTTGAGGCGGACGGGATCGCCGGGCTCGGTCATGAGGACAGCACTCACCCGCCGGGCGTGATTGGGCGGCTTGAAATTGGCGGCTTCTCTTTGCCATTCCTCGTAATTGACGAGCAGATAGCCTTCACATGCCATGGGGCGCAGTTGCGGGTTTCGAATTTGCTTTTTGAAGTTGGGATTCTTGCCGTAAAGCCCGCGAATCAAGCCGATCAGACCGTCGCGGTCCAATAGGCTCCCGTCGGGCAGGATGATCTGAAAGCCCTCGGCCAGATGGCAGGCATGGCGCTGCTCGAATAGGTCTTGGTCCTTGGGGCACTCACCCCGAAACCACTCATTGATAAAGCCGTGAAAGTCCTCAAACTCGGCGTTAATGGCCGGCATCAGGTCGGGCGAATCGGAGAATGGCATCGGGCTCATTCCGTCCAAAGGGGCGACTCAGAGACACATAATATCGAGGCGGCGCCGGCGTCAGAATGATGAATCCCATGGCAACAACGAAAAATGGTCTTCTCCACGCTGCGGGAATCATCGACGAGGCGGAAGCCGAATTGCTGATCGATTGCGGCTTTGACTGCCTTGGCTTCCCCCTGGTGCTGGATCACCACGCCGAGGACTTGAGCGTCACCGAGGCGGCGGCCATCGTCGCCGCGCTCTCCGGCCGGGCAAGATTTTTCCTGATCACCTATCTAAGCCGGCCGGATGAAATCTCGGCGCTTTGCGGCGAACTCGGCGTCGGCATGGTGCAGTTGCACGGCGACATCGCGCCGCAGCAGCTCGAAAACCTGCGTACCCGCGAGCCGGAGCTGCGGGTCATCAAGAGTCTGATTGTCCGGGACGATAACTTCGATACCTTGGCGGATCAGGTGACGCGCTTCGCGCCCTGGGTGGACGCCTTCATCACCGACACCTTCGATCCCGCCACAGGCGCGAGCGGGGCCACCGGAAAGACCCATGATTGGGGAATCAGCAAGCAGCTCGTCGAGTTTTCGGCCAGGCCGGTGATCCTGGCGGGCGGCCTCAATCCAGATAATGTGGGCGAAGCGGTCGCGCGAGTCCGCCCGGCGGGCGTCGACGTCCACACCGGCATCGAGGGCGCCGACGGGCGCAAGGACCGCGAGCTAGCGGTGGGCTTCGTCGCCGAGGCGCGCTCAGCCTTTACGGAATTAGCTTAGAAGCAGTCGCCGCCGAGCAAGCCCGTTTTCAGCTCCTCATTGGGCGGCTTGCCGAGCCACATGGAAATCCACGCCGTGGCAAAGGTTGGGCCTTCAATTTCGGTGGCTGTTTCACCATCGACCGTGACGATGGTTCCCCGTTCGGGAAGATAGTCGAAGACAACGGTCTGGCCCTTCTTGAAGCCGCTCATTACCGCTTGGAATCGCTCCATCGGCTCCTTCAAGGTGTCGGTCAGCTCGCTGGCGTTCAATCGGAGCGAGCGTTGCATCCCCGACTTCATGCTGCTCTCGTTCACGTCCTCGACAAACTGCATGATCAGCTGGCGGGGCTGGTCCCGCTCGATGATGGCTTGCGGGTCGCTCGTGCGCTCCGGCAGATAGAGGCCGGCGACATAGACGGCGAAGCCCAGAAACGGCGCGAACCGGACGCCCATGCCATTCAGGACCAACTCATCGTCGCCGCTCTTCAAGCTGTCGGGCATTGTGACGCCGCTGCAGGTCGCAGCCAGCGCCGGTCCGCCCAACATCACCACAAGGCAAAGCGTGAAGCCTAAATTTCGCACTGTTACCATTTGCCAGCCTATTCCGTCAGATGCGCGACATTATCATAGGTCTCGGTGCGGGGCGTAGAGTTCAGATAATCGGAAAGCCCGCCAAATATCATCAGCGCCCTGGGCGCGGCGGCGAGTGCCGCGCGCCTGGTCCGGTAGATCGAAGTAACGATGGCATGCCCGTCATCGCGCCACGCGCCGTAGACATCGACGATGCCCGGCAGTTTCTTGATCTCCGGCCTTAGCGCGGCGAGCTTCTCCGTCGCCTCGTCAATCCGCGCTGGATCGCATTGAAACGTCGTGATTCGTGCAAACATGGAACCCGCATCCGTCCTGTCTTGGAAAGTTTTGCCGGGCGGATAATCGTGCTGTTTGCGCATCGGCGCAACGCGCTTTAACGCCCCATCAATGCTTCAGCGCGCTCGCGGATGGAATCGGGCACGGGCGCTGGACGGCGCGCCGCCATATCGAGATGGACGCCGAACTGGGCCAGCGTCGCAAATAGCTGGTCCCTTGTGGCGTCGTGGATCTCATGCAGAAACCACAGCGACGTGCGGCCGAGATGCGCCACAGTGGTCCGGGTCTCCAGCGCGGTGCCAAGTGGTGGCGGCGGCGAAATACAGTTCAATTGATATTCGGCCGTCGAGTAGCCGATCCGGCCTTCCCGCATGTAGGACGAGGTCATGCCGATGGCGTTCTGAACCTGCACATTGGCATCCGAGCTGTGGTGGATCAGGGCGGTTAGATCGAGCAAGCCACGGCCGTCCAGATCTTCGGGCCGCACCACGGTCTTTGCCGTTTCCACCCACTGCGCATTCGCGCCCGCAACCGCCTTGCGCTTGGACTCGCGCTCCGGCCAATCGATTGTGCCGGGCAACTTCTTGGTGTTCGGCTTGCCCGTCAAGCGTTGCAGAAAGCTGGTGCAAAGCTCGCCTGTTTCCGAGTTGAAGAGCTGGTGGCCAAGCAGAATGTCGCCGCCCTTCGCTTCGACCAAGCCGGAGAGCACGTGGTAGGCGTCGCCCGCATTGAGTTCATGCAAGAACCTGGTCCAGCAATGGCCGGTCCAGGGCGTGGCCGCGTCGCCCGCCTCCCAGCCGAGCTCCGTCAGCATCCGCATCGAGGCCGAGCTGAGCGCGCGAAAGTAATAGGCGGTGGTGAAGTGCTCGACGGCGTCGAGTTCCCACGCCTTGACGACGCCGCGCAGCGTTTCCTGCATCTCCGGAAGCGTTTCTTGCCGGCCTAAAAGACCGGCGTTTCCCGGTAGCTGCCCCAGACCTCGCGCCCAGCCTCGACGATATCGCCCATGCTGGCGCCCGCCTTCACCAGGTCGATAGTGACGGGCATCAGGTTTTGATCCGGGTCCTTGGCCTGCTCCTTGAAGCGGGTCAGCAGCGCCTGCAGATGGGTCTCGTCGCGAGTCTTGCGCACATGGCTTAGCCGTGCAATCTGCCGCTCGGCGGTGGTCTCGTCATAGGGGTGCAACTCGCCGTCGAATTCCTCGTCTTCCATGACGTGACAGTTAACCCCCACCACCGAGTTGTGGCCCGCCTGCTTTCGGAGCGCGACGTCATAGGCGAAATCGGCGATCTGGCGTTGGAACCAGCCCTCATTGATGAGCTTGATGGTGCCGCCCCGCTGATCCACCTCATCCAGGATCTTGAAGATGCCTTTCTCGTACTCGTTGGTAAGGGATTCCACGAAATAGGAGCCGCCCAGGGGATCGATCACGTCGCCCACGCGGGTTTCGTGAGCGATGATCTGTTGAGTCCTTAGCGCAATCCGCATGGCCTCCTCGGTGGGGATCGCAAAGGCCTCGTCCATGCCGTTGGTGTGCAGGCTCTGCGCCCCACCCAGCACGGCGGCGAGCGCCTGCAGCCCGGTGCGCACCACATTGATCTGATATTGCGGCTTGGTCAGTGTGGCCGCCGCCGTCTGGCAATGGAAGCGTAATCGCATCGAGGCCGGGTCTTGCGCGCCGAAGCGCTCCTTCATGATCTTGGCATAGGCCCGGCGTACGGCGCGGAATTTGGCGATTTCCTCGAAAAAGTCGTTGCCGCAGACGAAGAAGAAGGAGAGCCGCGAGGCGAAGGCATCGACATCGAGGCCCGTCTTGGTGACCTCCTCCACGTAAGTGATGGTGTTGGCGAGCGTAAAGGCGACCTCTTGGAGCGGCGAGGAGCCGGCCTCGTTGATGTGGTAGCCAGAAATATTGATGGCGTTGTAGCGCTTCAGGTGCTCCGCGCAGTAGGTGATGCAGTCGCGGCAAAGCCGCACCGAAGGTTCGATCGGATAGATCCATTCCTTCTGCGCCATATATTCCTTCAGGATGTCGGCCTGGATCGTGCCCGCCAGCTTATTGAGGTCGTAGCCCCGCTTCTCGGCCACCGCGATATACATCGCCAGCAGAATCCAAGCCGAGGGATTGATGGTCATGGAGACCGAGATCTCTTCGAGATCTATGCCGTCATAGAGCGCCTCCATGTCGGCCAACGTGTCGACGGCAACGCCCTCGCGGCCAACTTCGCCATCGCTCATTGGGTTGTCGGAGTCGTAGCCCATCAGCGTCGGCATATCGAAGTCGGTGGAGATTCCGGTCTGCCCTTGCGCGATCAGATAGCGAAATCGCTCATTGGTGTCCTCGGCGACGCCGAAGCCCGCGATCTGGCGCATGGTCCAGTGCCGGCCGCGATACATGGTGGGGTAGGGCCCGCGTGTGAAGGGATAGCGGCCCGGCAGGCCGATGTCCTCAAGCGGCGCATCGGCCAGATCGAGTGGGGTATAGACGCGCTTCAAGGGGAAGCCGCCATAGGTCTCGAACTCTTCCTTGCGCTCGGGCTGGCGTTGCAGGAAGGCCGCAACTTCAGCGCCCTCCCATTCGTCGACGGCCTTTTCGAGCGCCTCCATCTCTCCGTTTCGTCGCGGTGACCCGGTCATGGCGAAATCTCCTTCCAAACTTCATCGAGCAATTGGCGGGCGGCCGGCTGCGGGGCGATCTCGCTTGCCGCCAGCCGCTTGGCCAACGCTTGAACCTTTCCGTCGCGGTTGCTTTCGAACTTGTCCCGCAAGATGTCTTCCGCCGCCTTCAGCAACCGCATTTCCGCGGTGCGATAGCAGCGTTTCTGCCATTCATCGCCGGATTTGAGCCATTTCAGATGGCCGTCGATCGACTCGACCAACTCATCGATCCCCTCGCCGCTCGCGGCACTAGTGGCGAGCACCGGGATCGGCCGGTCCTGGTGCTCGCCCAGGCTTGCACCCAGGGACAGCATGGTCTTCAGCTCGGTTATCGTCCTGTTGGCGTCGGCGCGGTCGCATTTGCTCACCACATGGATGTCGGCGATCTCCAGAATGCCGGCCTTGATGGCCTGTATATCGTCGCCAAGGCCTGGCGCCGAGACCACCACGGTGGTGTGCGCGGCCCGCACGACATCGACCTCGTCCTGGCCCACGCCGACGGTCTCGATGATGATCAGGTCGAAGCCGGCCGCATCCAGAATGTCGATCGCCGGCAGGGTGGCGCGCGACAGGCCGCCAAGCGCGCCCCGCGTCGCCATCGAGCGGATGAACACGCCCTCGTCGCCGCCAAGCTCGCCCATCCGGATCCGGTCGCCCAGAATGGCGCCACCGCTGAATGGGCTGGTCGGATCGACGGCGATCACGCCAATCTTGCGTCCGCTGGCGCGGATCGTCTTGCAAAGCTCGGCAACCAGCGTCGACTTGCCGCTGCCGGGCACGCCGGTGATGCCGACGACATGGGCGTTGCCGGTGCGCTTGTAGATCTCGCCCAGCGCCGCCTCGGCGCTTTCCTCGCCGGCCTCGGCGCGCGTGATCAGGCGCGCGATGGCGGATATCTGCCCTTCGAGCACGCCTTTCACCAGTTTTTCGGAGGCGACGGGGGCCATGGTCTCAAGCTTTTTCCGTAATCTTGGCTTCGAATTGCTGGAACACTTCCCGGTCGTCGATCACGCGGCGCGCCTTGAAGTCGGTCCGCGGAATAGTGTTCTCGGGCACGATCTCGACCGCTGTCCTGATTGCAAGCAAACGCGAAAATTCCTGACGGAGCTGATCCTGAAACGCCTCGATCGCATCATCGCCCTGATCCGAGATGGCGCCAGCCGCCTCGACCTGAACCTTCAGTTCGTCCATCGCGGCATCGCGCGAGATGATGATGCGGTGCTCGCCGCCATAGCCCTCGATCTGATTGAGGGCGGCGTCGATTTCGCTGGGATAAATGTTCTCGCCGCGGATCGTAAAGGAGTCGTCGATCCGTCCGAACACGCCATCGGGCAGGTGCGGATAGGTTCGCCCGCAAGGCGTCGGACCTGCCTCCCAGCGCGTCAGATCGCCCGAGAGCAT
>JGI24023J19991_10000102_pt1 | contig 54206 bp, 51 predicted proteins | sample Cruoilmetagenom1_FD_19991 | JGI IMG/M metagenome (IMG submission 19991)
TGTGAATTGAGCCTTCATGAATCCGGCGATCTGTTGATTACCTATTTGGATGGAGATCGCCATGGCATCAAGAAAAGGCTTAGCGTCATGTTGGAAAAACGCAAAGAAGCCGGACTAAATCAAGTGTCCTGGTGGGGCAATAGAGGAGTTCAAATAGTGATCAAAAACCAATATAACTTTTGAAAAGTGGCTCTCAAATCGGGGGCATCTTTGTGGCTCTCAAATACGCCTGGAAAAGTCTGATTATGGATCGACTTTTTCCTGTTTTCGAAAACGACAAACTATAGATTGAAAGCTACTGGAAAAATTTAAAAAATACAACTTGTTGACTTGTTGGCATGTTTCATGCTTACGTTGCTGATTTAGGAAGAACTATTTTTCGAAAACTCAAGCAAATTCATTTTCGAGGATGTCGTGTACTACAATCATGCGAGGCTCCTTTGTTGGGGTGTTTTATGACGTCAAAACAAACATACCACAACGGGGGCCTCGCAACCAACTATAACCAGTTTTAATATTAACAAATATGAAGGTTACGGCCAAAAAAATCGGTCCGATATATCTAATGATTCCAGTATGTTACGAACTGCCTCGAATTTTATAACTTTTTGTCTTTATTGTATATTTAAGCTTTATTGAGACGCTGGCCCGGTGCCTACCGCTATACAAAAATGGGGTAATTGTTCACGGGCTCAGAGGTTCAACCCAAAATGGAGAAGGCATGAGAATACTGAGGCATGGCAGTTGGCCCGGGAGCCGTTTGCAAGGTCTATGGCCTGACGACCGTAAGAATCATTTCTTTTTCACGACATCTTTGCCGCCGACCACTATACCGATAACCGCGCCCATCGCCGCGTCGATGGTTAACGTTTTGGTGTTGATCACCAAATCATAATTGCGTGGATCGGCGACATCTGCATTAAAGGACTGCCGGATAAAGGAGGATCGCACGTTTTCCCGGTTGATGACCCGCCGTTTGGCTTCTTCCCGGGTGACGCCAAATTCCTTGGCCACGTTCTTCACCCGGGTCTCTATGGGCGCAATCACCCGGATGCTCAACCGGTTTTCCTGTGGGATCAGAAAGTTGGCCCCTCGACCGACAATAATGGAATTACCATGGCTGGCAATGACAGCGACCACTTTCATCAAATGGTCCAGGTAAACCCCCGGCCACAGATAGCGGTCATTCACCAGGGACGAGATAAAATCCTTGATACCTGAAAGACGTTCTTTTTCCATGGATTCGATCACGGTTCCGCTGATGTGGGTACTCTCGGCGATTTCCTTGATGATGTCCCGGTCAAGAAGATCGAGGCCAAGCCGTTTGGCAAGCCCCCGGGCGATAACCCGCCCCCCGCTGCCAGGCTCTGAAGAGATGGTGATAACGGGCACCTGTGAATGGACCTTTTTGCCCCATTTCTCGATCTGGCTTTTGACAAAGGTTTCGATGGAGGTATTTATTTCCATAATAAACGTCTTGTTCTCTCCGGTTGGTTAAACGGCGGTGGTTTAAAGCCCGTGTTAAACAAACAAGCAACGAGGATTCCCTAATGAAAAATAAGGCCACTGTCAAGCTACAAAACAGATCGGCGAGTAGGTGTGAAAGGCAAAGCGTGGGATCCGCAACCCCATTAGGTCATGACTGAAGGCTGCGCATATAGTCATCCAAGAACCGACGGCTGTCTCTGTCGGTGATCAATTCGGGCAATCTTTCGAGTGCCTGGTCCATGGCGAAGTCCAGCAGTTCCATTTTGAGACTTGCCTTTTCCTGGACAATCCGGTTCGCCATCTTTCGCCGGGTCTCCTCCAGCATGATGGCGCTCTGCCGTTTGGCCTGCGCAATGAACTGCTTCTTGCGAGTCTCTCCCTGGGCGATCAGACGGTCTTTCAACTCCTTGAAGCGGGCCTGGTTTTCGACGCCCTGCCGTTTAGCCGCCTTGATTTCCCCCAGGATCCTGACCTTTTCCTTATCCAGCGCGTCGATCTGGGAAACCACGTCCCCTTTTTGCAGCCTCAAAAAGTCCTTGATGGGCTCACGGCCATATTTGACGATCACCGCCACCAGGATAATAAAATTGATCCAGCGCATGGCCACATCATAGACAGGACGCCAATCGGAATCCGCAGCCATGGCGCTTTGGGGAAAAAACAACATCGACAGCCCAACAAACAGCGTCGTGGCGCCTGCCGCGCCTGCCGGCCCGATCACCTTCATGAGGGTATCCTTCGATGAAGCACTTTTTCCATGATGGTCACGGTAACGGCCTCAACCTCCCCGGCAAGTACCCGGCGTGTCTGCCGAACCTGATCCTCCACCTGTTTCTCCGTTTCTTGTCGCAAAGCGGTAACTTGCTGCCGGGCCTCCGCAACCAGTTCGGATGCCCGGCGACCCCCTTCCGATTCGAGGGAATGAACCGCCGCATCGGCCGCTTTGATCACCTGAGCACGCTGCCGGTCCAATTCCCCAATCAACTGGTCGAGATTGTCCTTGCCGGTAATGATCTCTTCCTTGACCCCCTCAATATAATCATGCCGCTGTTCGATGGTGCCGAGCAGCGGACGAAACATGATCCGGTTCAGGATAAACAGGAACACCAGGAATGATATCAACTGGATAAAAAAGGTTTCATTGATGCTGATCAATGCAGTGGCGCTAATGATCTCCATGGCACATCGCTCCGTCTAATTCAAAGAAAGACGCCATAATCCGAGTAACGATCGGGATGCTCGACGGATGCGCCTAAACAACGAACAGCAACAGCAGGGCGACCACGAGTGAATAGATACCCGTCGATTCGGAAACCGCCTGGCCCACCAGCATGGTTCGCGTCAGCAAGCCTGCTTCTTGGGGGTTCCGTCCGATGGCTTCACAGGCCTTGGCGGCAGCCATGCCTTCACCGACACCCGGTCCGATGGCGCCCAATCCCATGGAAAGTCCCGCGCCAAGAAAGGCCGCTGCTTTTATAATGTCCGCACCTTCAATTGCCATCGTTTTCCTCCTCAATCATATGGATGTTATCAGAACGAAAAAACCGATTACATGACAAATATTAGTATTAATGCGATGACCAAAGCATAAATACCCGTGGATTCCGCCACCGCCTGGCCCACCAACATGGACCGTGTCAGTTCGGGAATGGATTTGGGATTTCTTGAAACCCATTGAACCGCGGATCTGGCCGTAAGCCCCTCTCCGATTCCGGGGCCGATGGCACCAATCCCCATGCACAACCCGGCGCCCAAAAGCGCCATGGACGGGGCAAGGGAATCACTTGCCGGAAACGTTTTAAACATCAGAATGAAGCTGATTAACAGACCATATATGGCCGTTGTTTGGGTTACCGCCTGCCCCAATAACATAATGTTGGTCACCGGTGCCGCCATTTCCGGATTCCGAGCCGTCCCTTCACAACTGGTTTCGGCTACGAGTCCACCTCCCACTCCCGATCCGATGGCACCCAAACCGGATGCCAGTCCGGCGCCGATGATGGCCGCCCAGGTGGGGGATAAGGGACGATCCGAAAAATTGGTAAACAATAAAATAAACGATGTGACCAGCGCAAAAATAGACGGTGTTTGGCAGACGGCCGAGCCGATCAACATATTGGTGGTCAATCGAGCGCTGGTTCCCGGTTGCCTGGACATACCGATGCATGCGGCACCTGCGGGGAACCCAGATCCAATGCCCGACCCGATGGCGCCAAGCCCCATACAAAGCCCTGCTGAAAGGACCACCGAAACCGTAACATAGGATTCGGTGGAGAAATTCGTAAACAGCAAAATCATGGCGACCACAAGGGCGAAGATCGAAGCGGATTCGGCGATTGCCTGCCCGACGAGCATGGACTTGACAATATCACCGGATGCGCCGGGGTTTCTCGAAATGGCATAGTTGGCTTGTGCCGCCGTGTACCCTTCACCGATCGCAGCACCGATGGCACCGCATCCCATAGCGATTCCAGCCCCTGAATACGCTGCCACACTGATCCACGTCTGAATGTCTTGTTCCATGGTTTACTTTGCCTGAACAGAAATATAAACGACGGTTAACATCGTAAAAACAAAGGCCTGTATCGTTCCGACGAATAGTCCGAAAAATGCGTTTAGAAACGGCGGCAGCAAGATGCTGTAGGTCAGGTAAGAAACCACGAGGATGATGATTGAGCCGCCCATGATATTGCCGAATAGACGGAAAGAGATGGACACGATTTTTGCCAGTTCTCCGATCAGGTTGAGCGGCATCATGATGAAAAACGGTTCGAAATACTCACTGATATAGGCTTTGAACCCCTTGGATTTAATGCCCACATAATGGGCGATGAAAAAGCCCATGACCCCTAAGCTCAGCGGCGTGTTCAAATCTTTGGTGGGTTCTTCCAGATGGGGGATGATACCGATCCAGTTGCAAAGCACCAGAAACATGAACAGGGCGCAGACCAGCGGCGCGTAAGTTTTTGCCATTTCCCGCCCCAGCGCGTCTTCGGTCAGGTCGTAAAGCTTGGATACGAACAACTCACCAATCACCTGCATGGATCCCGGAATCATACCTCTTTTTCGTGTGCTCAAAACGCCGAACAACAGGATCAACAGCATCACGATCCAGGTGAAAACGATGGCATCCAGGTTAAACGCCATGTTGTGGCCAAACAAAGGGATGATGAGCTGGTGAACTTTCCCTAATTCTTCCATTGAATATGCCTTTTTTCACTCTCTCCAAGAAAATAAAAAATTACGGGAAACATGGTCGGCCAAGATAACCGACTGCACCATAAACAGGCCGGCAACGGTAGCCACCAGCTCGAATCTGGGGAGCTTAATGGCCAGAAACAGGGGGATGGCCATAACCACGTATCTGAAAAGGATATTGCCCAATGCGGAAAGGGAGGCACCGGCGCGTTCAGGCTTGATCTTCATGTGAAGCGTCTGAGCCATCAACACAAAATTGATCGTGCTGAAAAAGGCGCCCAGGACCAATCCCCGACAGACGGCCTTATGGCCTAAAATCAAAAATACCAGGCTGATGCCGATAGCCAAGGCCATGGCCTGGGTTCCATACTTTCTTTGGAGCTCACGAACGGGTGGTGTGGTGGTCATCGGGATCTTCCTTTTTCTTGGGATCCGTCACCTCGAGTATCTGTCTGTAGCAGACGTTGGCGCCACCGGCGATGCCGAAGAGAATGAAAATTGTGGTGAACACCCCCCGAAATTCCAGCCATTTGTCCAGATGGTGCCCCACAAAGAAACAAAAGACGATGCAGCCGGCCATGGTCAGCCCCAGCTGCATGACAATGGTCAGATTTTCTGCCCATACCCTGTTTTTTTTGTAGTCGAACAAACAGTATTTCCGTGTTGACTCATCGGTCTTTTATCACATCCGCCCGAGCCCATCGGGTCGAATGGATTCGTTCAAAAACTCGACAAAAGCGTTGTTCACCATAGGAAAGAAAGCACTTCCGGATGCCGGTGCGCGATGGATCGGAAATTGCCGTGCCGCAAATGCCGTATCGACCGTTTTCAATTTCCAAGCTGCGGTAAAAATAACAAATACCTCTTGGTATTGTCAAGCCACTTGATTGCGTTACATCACCTGACGGACGGACCGGCAAGGGCACGTTCGTGCCGTTAGCCCCTTTTCCCGGCACCGGACAACGGGTTTCTTTTTTTCAGTATACCTGTCAGAGTTTAGAGGGCGAACCCCAGGAAGTGCAAATGAATGGTTTTTGGAATGCCGTAATCCTCGACATAAATAAAGGTGATAAGGAGATAAATCCCAGTATGCTTATTCGACACGATTCAACTCAAAACGATTATCGGGGCGGCAACATCGTATTGATGGTGGCACTGCTGATGTGGAGTGTGGTTATAAGCGGCTGCGCTTTAACCCCTGCGGCAGCAAAGCCTTATGATCAGTGGGATGGTCAGATTCAACCCGACCACAAAATGACATGGTGGTATGCAAAATTTCAAATGAACTGGACGGAAAAGGCCGATCCCGGATGGCATATGGATCTGCTCCTGGCCCATGAGATCATAGCGCCTGTTTTAGCGGCCAATCGCGGTGATATTGCCCTGTGGCGGTTTCATCGCCGAGCGGCCGATGATGACACCGGCCACCAGTTCAGTTTTATCTTTTATGCCGAAGCACACGAAGCCGACAAAATCATGGAGCAGATCGCTTCCAGCACCCTGCTCGTAGATCTAAACCGGTCCGGCGCTCTAAGGCGGGTTATTCTGAAAAACAGTGAAGGTGCGATGCCGACGGACATTGAAGAGACCAGTGACCCTAACTGGAGCCTTCCGCTTCAAAAAGCATGGCCCCACTATATTATGGGTGTCTCGCGTATGTGGCTCTCTCTGATCGATCAATATGCCGTTCTGCTGCAGGAAAAAGAGACCCCCATGGCCCTGACCGACCTTGACGATCTCTATCAAAGGGTTAACCGGGAGATTACCCGAACCTGGCAAACCGAAGGCCGCCACGCCCTTTTACACCACATGAATGCCTTGTTTGGCTACACGCCCCTGACCATGAAATTGCGATTCTGACCAACATTATGCTGCTGGACCGAACGAGGCCTCAAAAATACCTGAACACCGCCCACCTTCAATCTCAGGGAGATCAGCGGGACGTCCTTAAACAACTCAATAAAACCACGGGATGCTTATTTTTTCCCTTTCAGCAACGCTTCCAGCCCAGCAAAGGGTTGGTGGGAGAAATCGGAGTCGGACGAATCCTTTGACGGCGTCGTGCCATCATAGGCCTCGGCAACCTCCAGGCGGCCGTGTTCGTTGTCGTGGCAATAGATGCAAAGCAGCTCCCAGTTACTGCCGTCGGGCGGGTTGTTGTCGTGGTTGTGATCCCGGTGGTGTACGGTGAGTTCCCGAAGCTGCTTTCCGGAAAACTCCCGAGCACAACGGCCGCAGACGTGCGGATACATCTTCATGGCCTTTTCGCGGTAGGTCTTTTCCCGATCCTTCATGTGGCGCCGGGCGTCGGCCACCACCTGTGACAGCTTGTCCGATTGGTTTCCTTTATTGATGGTGGACATGGTTGGCTCCCTCGTTTAAGTTCATGTTTATATCTTCAGGGCCAACCGGGTCCCCTGGTCGATGGCCTGTTTGGCATCCAGCTCTCCGGTCTTGTGGGCGCCGCCGATGAGGTGCACGGCCACGCCGGTGCCATTAAGGTCATCGGCCAGTGTCCGCAGCGGCTCCTGGCCGGCGCAGATGATGATGGTGTCCGCCGGGATGGTCCGGCGGGCGTCCCCTTTAACGATGTGCAGCCCATCATCATCGATTTTTTCATAGGTCACGCCGTTGAGCATCTCCACCCCGCGTTTTTTCAAGGTGGCCCGGTGGATCCAGCCGGTGGTTTTGCCCAACCCGGCCCCCATTTTGGATGCCTTGCGCTGCAATAAGGTAACGCGACGGGGTGATCGCGGTGTCTCCGGATCAGACGCCAACAGCCCGCCCGGCTGACGACAATCTCGATCCACGCCCCATGCTTCCAGAAAGCGGTCGCGATCCAGACTGATGGATACGCCCGCATGGGTCACCAGAATCGCCGTGTCGAAGCCGATGCCGCCAGCGCCGATAATGGCCACCGTGTCACCCACGGGCGTCGTGCCTGAGATTGCATCGATATATGAGATCACCTTGGGGTGGTCGATACCGGGGATCTCCAGTTGACGGGGCACGACACCGGTGGCCACCACCACGGCGTCGACGGATCCGTCGGCAAGGGCATCGGCATCCACCTGGGTGTTCAGCCGCAGCGACACTCCCAGCAGGTCCAGTTGACGCCGGAAGTATCGCAGGGTCTCGGTAAACTCCTCCTTGCCGGGTATGCGAACCGACAGGTTCAGCTGGCCGCCGATGCGGTCCAGCCGATCGAAAAGGAGGATCCGATGGCCCCGCGATGCTGCCGTCACGGTAAAGGCGAGTCCGGCCGGACCGGCACCGACCACGGCGATGCGTTTGGGGGAAGCGTTCGGCGAGACAACCCGTTTCGTTTCACGGCAGGCCCGGGGGTTGACCAGACAGCTGGCCGCCTTGCCCTCGAAAATGTGATCCAGACAAGCCTGATTGCAGCCGATGCAGGTGTTGATCTCATCGGCGCGCCCCTGCCGGGCCTTTTGGATGAACGCCGGGTCCGCCAGAAAGGGCCGGGCCATGGAGACCAGATCGGCATGACCGGCGGCCAGGGTCTCTTCGGCCACCTCCGGCGTGTTGATGCGGTTGCTGGTCGCCAGGGGGATGGACACGGCGCCCATGAGCCGGCCGGTCACCCAGGTGAAGGCCGCCCGGGGAACCATGGTGGCGATGGTGGGAATGCGGGCCTCGTGCCAGCCGATGCCCGTGTTGATGATGGTGGCCCCGGCGGCCTCCACCTGTTGGGCCAGCGCCACCACCTGGTCCCAGGAACTGCCTCCCGCCACCAGATCCAGCATGGAGAGACGGTAGATGATGATAAAGTCAGTTCCCACCTTTCGCCGGACCCGTCGGATGATCTCCAGCGGAAAGCGAATCCGGTTCTCGAAGGCGCCACCCCAGCGATCGCTGCGCCGGTTGGTGGCCGGGGCGATAAACTGGTTGATCAGGTAGCCCTCCGAACCCATGATCTCCACCCCGTCATAGCCGGCCTGGCGGGCCAGATCGGCGCAGCGCACAAAATCGTCGATCTGCCGGCGAATGTCATCTTCGGACAGTGCTTTGGGTTTGAAGATATTGATCGGGGCCTGAAGGGCCGAGGCGCTGACCAGGTTTTTGTGAAACCCGTACCGGCCGGTGTGCAGAATCTGCAGGGCGATTTTTCCGCCGTTATCATGCACGGCAGCGGTGATGCACCGGTGGCGGGCCACCTCGTCCACCGAACGAAATTGCGTCGCCCGATCCGCCACACAGCCCTCCAGGTTAGGCGAAAATCCGCCGGTGACGATCAGCCCCACCTCGCCCCGGGCCCGTTCGGTAAAATAGGCGGCCAGTCGTTCGAACCCGTCCGGGGCCTCTTCCAGGCCGGTGTGCATGGATCCCATGATCGCCCGGTTTTTTAAGGTGGTAAAACCAAGGTCCAGTGGGGCAAACAATTTCGGGTATGCCTGGTGCACCATTGCGGTCTCCTGTTACGGATGGTGGAATTCAGGATCATGGCAAGCAATAAATCCATATCATTACCAACCTCGGGGAACAAGTCTTCTATGGTCCGATGTCGGACACGAAGCACCCCCTTCCCTCAAGAACCGGCCAGGATTTTTCGCACCCCGTCGATACTCCCCGAAGCCACCAGTTTCCGTACATGATCCCGGCAACGGTCGATGGCCAGGCCGGCAATGCGTCGGTGAACGGCGGGCATGAACTGGGGATCGATGCTCAGTCGTCGGATGCCGATACCCAGCAGGAAAGGAATCATGGCTGCGTCATGCCCCATCTCCCCGCAGACACTGATCGGTTTTTCATGTTCGTCGGCGATCCGCACCACCCGCTGCAGTGCGCGCAGCACCGACGGATGCTCGGGCCGGTAGTAATCGGCCACCTGCTTGTTGCTGCGGTCGACCCCCAGCATATACTGGACGAAATCGTTGGTGCCGATGGCAAAAAAATCAGCCACGGCGGTAAATTCCACCATGGTTTCCACCACCGCGGGCAGTTCCACCATCATGCCGATGGCCGGGTGGGCATGATGGTCCATCCCCTCGGCCGCGAGCTGATCCAGGCAGTCGCGCACCACCTGGCGGGCCCGTAAGAAATCGTCCACCGAGGAGATCAGGGGGAACATGATCCCCGGTGATGGACTGCCGGCGGCAGCGCGAAGGATGGCGCGAACCTGCTGCTCGAAAATATCCCGGTAGGCCAGGGTAAAGCGGATGGCGCGCAGGCCCAGTTCCGGGTTTGCTTCTCGGGCGGTATCCGAATAGGCCAATGCCTTTTCACCGCCGATGTCCAGGGTGCGAAAGACCACCGGCTTGTCATCCATGGCGGCCACCACCCGACGGTAAACCAGGTACTGCTCGGTCTCCGACGGAAACGACGGCCGGATGAGAAAAGGGAATTCAGTCCGGTAGAGGCCGATGCCCGCAGCTCCCATCTCCCGGGCCAGGGGCAGTTCCCCCAGCAGATTGATATTGGCCAGCAAGTCGATTGATGTACCGTCCGCTGTCCGGGCAACACCAACCGGAACCGGGGTTTGGCGGGTGATCACCTGCTGCCGGGCGCGGTCAAACCGGGCCACGATGTCGGGGGCGGGGTCCACGTATACATTGCCCACCTCGCCGTCTACCAACACCGGCGTATCGGCCGGCAGGTGAAGCAGTTCCGTACACGGGGCCACCACCACGGGGATCTTCAGGGAGCGGGCAATGATGGCCACGTGGGAGGTGACCCCGCCATTAACCAGGACGATACCGGCCACCGAATCGGCGGCCAGCTTTAAAAGCTCCGACGGGTAGAGCGCCCGGGCGATGATCACCCTGCCGCTGCTATCTCCGTCGCCGTCCGGCGACGACGGGGCCAGGTTGCTGATCAGCCGGCCGGCCAGATCCTCGATGTCGCTGACCTTTTCTCGGATATAGGGATGGGGGCTGTCGGCAAACAGGTCGATGTATTTTGCGGCCACGTCACGCACGGCCCGGATGGCCGGCACACCGGCTTCAATTTTTGACGCCATGCGGTCGATAAATTTGGGATCCTTGAGCATCATGAAATGGGCGGCAAAGATCAGCGAGGCACTCTCTGGCAACCGCTCGGCACATCGTCGTTGAAGGGTGTCCAGCTGTTCGGCGGTTTTGCCGATCGCCCGGCGAAAGTCGACCATGCCGCCCCCCTCGGCGTCCGGGGAATCGGACACCAGGCGGACATGGCTTTTCCTCCATACCGTGGCCCGACCGTGGGCAAATCCGCCAACGGTTCGTTGCCCCTTAATAAAGCCCAGGTTACAGACCGCTCGTTGCGGAATACTGCACAAGCGCTGCAGATCCATGAGCAGTCGGGCATTTTCCAGCACCGAGGCCAGCTGGGCACCGGTCGCTTTCAGGGCCGTGATGTCGGTGGTATCGAAGTAGTCGGATTCGGTGTGCTGCACCACCAGCACGCCGATCTTGACCGCTCCCTTTTGGATGGGCACGGCCAGAAAGGATTCGTAGGGCAGTTCATCGGTTTCCGGGAAATAGCGAAAGCGCGGATTTTTGCTGACGCGCCCCTCGCACACCGACCGGCGCGTGGCCATGACCGTGCCCACCAACCCCTGACCGGAACCCATACGCACCCGGTCAACCGCTTCCGGGTTCAACCCCACCGTGGCTTTGAGCACCAGTTCGTCAGTCGTTTCGTCGTACAGGTAGATGGAGCACACCGGTGTTCCCAGGTGCCCGGAAACCAGCACTGCAGTGCGTTGAAGAAAATTCTCGATATTTTCACTGCCGGTGACCAGGGCGGACAGATCGCTCAGGTCACAAAGCATGTTCAACAAGTCTTTCCGTTTACCGGTCATTCGTCTCTCGGGCCTCTCGTATCAACGGGGTGTCGCTTGAATGGGTAATATTGCAAAAACCGGTGCACCCCGGCACCGCAATTGGAATCCCAAGCGGAAATAATATAACGCATGTCCTATACCGGGTCCAGTCTCAGGCAGGCAATGTTGAAAACATATAAACCATCGGCACCCACCAAGCGTCACAAATAATAACAAAAATATATTATCGTACTTATCGTGGCCGAAACAAACAATAATGTATTTTATCCTGCCGTTCCGACTCGGTAACAAGCACCCGATTTTCATTGACTTGAGTTACGGAGGACTTTTAGGCTCTAAAGTGAGCCAAATTACTTGTCTATCCCCATTTTGCTTTCCGTCCATTCTGTGGTAAGGATAGTTATCTCGACGGGTGTCGCCGATGCGAACGAAAAAAGTGGTAACGGTTGATTACTTCTCGCTTTCTCAATGGGACCCAGCCAACCATGACACGGATCATCGCTGCTGTACTCACGGTTTTATTATGGACGGCCGCCTTCCCGGCGGCCCGGGCCCAGGATAAAGATACGAGCCATCCCCTTGACGCTCACCAGGCCGAACGCTACGCTGAGGATATGGACGCGCTGCTGGAGAGAAAATACATTCGTGTCCTGACGACGTACAACCGCACCAATTTCTTTCTGGCCCGCGGAATGCTGCGTGGCTTCGAATATGCGCTGCTCAAAGAATACCAAAAGACCCTGAACAAGGGTATCACCCGCCGGGAACTCCAGGTCGTTTTCGAGTTCATACCGGTCTCCCGGGATCGCCTTATCCCGGACCTGGTCGATGGATACGGCGATATTGCCGCCGCGGGCCTGACGGTCACCCCGGAGCGTCGCAAGCAGGTCGATTTTACCGCCCCCTATTTGACTGGCATCGATGAGGTCCTGGTCATGCACCGGGCGGTCGCGCCCATCCGGGACGCTGCGGAACTTTCCGGAAACAGCGTCTTCGTTCGCCGGAGCAGCAGCTATTACGAGAGTCTGTTGGCCTTCAACCAAAGGCTGGCGGCACAGGGGAAGCGGCCGGTCAAAATCGTCCGGGCGGATGAAATCCTGGAAACCGAAGATATCCTTGAACTGGTTAATTCCGGAGCCATCGGGCTTACGGTTTGTGACAGGCACATTGCCGACGCCTGGGCCAAAATTCTGAGCGACATCCGGGTATGCGGCGATGTGACCTTTCGACAGGATGCCGATATCGCCTGGGCCATCCGCAAAAACAGCCCCATTCTCAAAACGAACCTGAATCGTTTCGTCAAGAACCATCGTAAAGGAACCCGTTTGGGTAACATCTATTTTACGCGCTACTACAAGAATACGACCTGGATTAAAAACCCGTTGGCCGGCGATGCGGGAAAGCGGTTGGCGGCCTGCACCCCCCTGCTCAAAAAGTTTGCCGCCCGCTACGGATTCGACTGGCACCTGATCGCCGCCATGGCTTTTCAGGAATCCGGCCTCGACCAGGGCAAAGTGAGCCCGCAGGGCGCGGTCGGCATCATGCAGGTGCGTCCGGAAACCGCCGCCGATCCGAACGTCGGAATTCCCGACATCAACGATTTGGAAAACAACATCCACGCGGCGGTAAAATACATGGATTTTTTGAGAAGGCGCTATTTTGACGATGCGGCGATCCGTCCCAGAGACCAGGTACGTTTCAGTCTGGCGGCCTACAACGCCGGTCCTGTCAAAATCCGTCGCGCCCGAAACATGGCCGGGAAGATGAGCCTGGACCCCAACCGATGGTTTCGAAATGTGGAGATCGCCATGCTGAAAATTGTCGGCCAGGAGACGGTCCGCTACGTCAGCAACATCAATAAATACTACGTCATCTATAATAGTACCATTACGCAGGTCGAGAAACGGGAAGCGGCCATCGTGAAAGTAAAAAAATAAGGGTGGGGGCCTCGGAGATAATAAAACCCACAATCTTATTTGTCCTCTTGCCCGTGTTCATTAAAACTTATCGTAGGCGATCATCTCCGGTTCCACCCCCAGGCTGTCCAGCATCTCTTCCACAGCCTGAACCATCATGGGTGGCCCGCACATGTAGTACTCGATCTCCGTGGGATCATTGTGTTTGACCAGGTAGTCGTCGTGGAGGCCCTGGTGGATGTAGCCGGTCATGCCCTCCCAGTTGTCTTCGGGCATGGGGTCGGACAGGACCACATGGTAGGAAAAATTGGCGAATCGTTCGGCCAGCCCTTTAAACTCCTCATCGAAAAAAAGTTCCAGTTTGGACCGGGCGCCGTACCAGAAAGAAAGCCGGCGATCGGTCTTTAATCGCAGCAACTGGTCCATGATCTGACTGCGCAGGGGCGCCATACCGGCGCCGCCGCCCACGAAGCACATCTCGCTGTCGCTCTCCTTAACGGCAAACTCACCGAAGGGACCGCTCAGGGTCACTTTGTCACCGGGTTTGAGGTTGAAGATATAGGTGGACCCGGTCCCCGGCGGCAGGTTCTTTACTCCCGGCGGGGGCGTGGCGATGCGGATGGTAAAGCGAAGTCGGGTGGCTTCCGCCGGCGGGTTGGCCAGCGAGTAAGCCCGGAATACCGGCGCCAGATTCTTGCCCCGCAACCCCCACAGGTTAAACCGGTCCCAGTCGGGCCGATAGCGTTCGGCCACCCGGATCCGGAAATGCTCGAATGGGATCTCGTATTGGGGGATATCGATCTGAATGTAGGCACCGGCCGTAAAATTCAAATGTTCATCGTCGTCCAGTTCCAGGACCAGATCCTTGATGAAGGTTGCCACGTTATCGTTGCACAGCACCGTGGCCGTATATTTTTTTACAGACAAAAGCGCATCGGGAATGCGAATCTTCAGGTCCTCCTTGACCTTCATCTGGCAGGCCAGGCGGATGTCGCTTTTTCTCTCCTTGCGGGACAGATGGGCCAGTTCGGTGGGCAGCGGTCCCCGGGAGCCCTGCTCCACCTTGCACTTGCACATGCCGCATGCCCCGCCGCCGCCACAACCGGAGGGAATAAAGATGCCGTTGGCAGACAGGACAGACAAAAGGGTCCTGCCCGACGGTGCATCGATGTTTTTTTCCTGGTCGTCGTTGATGATCACCCGGTTGTTGCCCTTTTGAACCACCTTTCCCTCCACAAAGAGCAGCAGCCCCACGAGAATCAGGATCACCAAGAGAAAAACAGTGGTTCCCACGAGGTATATCAAGGTGTTCTCCTTTTTATAGCGTAATCCCGGAAAAGAGCATGAAACCCATGGCCATCAGCCCGGTCATGATCATGGTGATGCCGAATCCTTCCAGCCCTTTGGGCACGTTGGCATAGCGCATCTTGATCCGGATGGCGGCCATGGAGACGATGGCCATGAGCCAACCCACGCCGGAGCCGAAACCGAAGACCACCGTTTCAATAAAACTATAATGGCGCTCCACCATAAACAGCGACGCGCCCAGGATGGCACAGTTGACCGCAATCAGCGGTAAAAACACGCCCAGGCCCATGTACAGCACCGGTGAATAGCGGTCGATCACCATTTCCACCATCTGGACGATGGCGGCAATCACGGCGATGAAGGTGATGAATTTTAAAAAGCTCAGGTCGATGGCTTCCAAGCCGGCCCAACGCAGCGCCCCGGGCGACAGCAGATACCGGAACACCAACCAGTTGACCGGTGCGGTGATCGAGAGCACGAACACCACGGCAAAGCCCAGTCCGATGGCCGTGTCCATATTTTTGGAAACCGCCACAAAAGAGCACATCCCCAGAAAATAGGAGAGCAGGATGTTGCCCACGAATACCGAATTGAGAAACAGGCCGATCAGGTTTTCCATATGCTTTTTTCCCGGCCGTCAATGGCCGCCCGTCCTTTTACTGTTTAGGCACCCTTTCAGACTATCCACCTATCCCCTCATCAAACTCTTCTGCAGCCAGACCAACATGCCGATGATGATAAAGGCCGCCGGCGCCAACTGCATGAACCCCATGTTCATGTACCCATGGTCGTAAAAAAACTGAGGTACCACGGAAAAACCGAAGAGTTTGCCGGCGCCGAAAAGCTCGCGGATAAAGGCCACGGTGACCAGCACCAATCCGTACCCTGCACCGTTGCCCAGTCCGTCCATAAACGACTGCAGCGGCGGATTGCCCAAGGCATAAGTTTCCGCCCGCCCCATGACGATGCAGTTGGTAATGATCAGTCCGACAAACACGGAAAGCTGTTTGCTGATATCGTAAAAAAATGCCCGCAGCACCTCGTCGGCAAGAATCACCAGTGATGCGATCACGGACAGCTCCACGATCATGCGCACGTTTCTGGGAATTACTTGACGCATGGCGGAGATGGTCAGGCTGGAAAAAGCCGTAACGAAGGTCATGGCCAGGGCCATGACGATGGCGGTTTTCAGCTGGACGGTAACGGCCAGGGCCGAACAGATGCCCAGGCTCTGGATGAACACCGGGTTGTTCTTGACCACCGGTTCGGAAAAGGCCTTGAATGTCGGCGATTGGATCATTTTCATGGTGACGGGTCCACCCTTCGGCGATTGGTTGCGCCCGTTTGAATGACGGCACGCTTAAATGGTAAAATTGTCATTATCGATTCAGCTGCCAGCCGGCAAGGACACCGGACCGGAGCGGAATAGTTTGGACAGCGCCCCGTAATCAAGCAGGACCGCCTTCAGACCATCGGTGAGGAACCGTCCGGTGAGTGTGGCGCCGGAAATACCGTCCACATAGTTGGCTTGCCGGTCCGCAGCAATAACCTCGGACACCTTGCCCTTGGCGATGCCCACAGCGGCAAACGCACCCGATGCATCCACGATCTGTTTGCCCACAAAGTTCTGCCGGAACCAGGGCTTTTCGATCTCACCCCCCAATCCCGGCGTCTCGTTGTGGCTGTAAACGGAGAAACCGGCCACGGTTTTACCGTCGCTCCGGATGGCCATGTACCCGTGGATCTCGCCCCACAGGCCACGGGAATCCACCGGAAGGATGTAGGCGGCCGGCCGGTTATCCTTGACGTAAAAGCATACCGGAAGGGCATCCGCATCCGAACTACCCGCTACAATCCGACCGGCGCCATCCAAGGCATAGCAGCGGATCGTGTCCTGGTAAAGCTGCTCGATTTGGGCAACCGTCGACGGTTGGTTGGGTTTGAAGAGTCCCACCGATTTCAAAATGTTTTTCTGCCGGTCCACGGCCACATTGCGCAATTTGCGATCCTTGAGGCCGGTGGCGGCACCGGTGAGCAGCAGGCTGCACACCAAGGCGATCAGGGCGGTGAAGGCGATGGATTTTAATTGATCAGACATTGGGCACCCTTTTTCTGAGCCGTGCCTTGATGACAAAATGGTCGATCAGCGGTGCAAACAGGTTCATGAACAAAATGGCCAGCATCACCCCTTCCGGGTAGGCCGGGTTGAACACCCGGATCATCACGACCAGCGCCCCGATGGCAAATCCGTAAATCCACCGGGAAAAATTCATGCCGGGGGCGGAGACCGGATCCGTGGCCATGTATACGATACCGAAGGCAAAACCGCCCATGACCAAATGCCAGACCGGATGCACGGAGAACAGGCGGGCCGTCTCTCCACCGGAAGCGAGGTTGATCAGATACCCCGGATAGGCCACGGCCAGGACGCCGAGGACGCCACCGACCATGATCCGGTAGTTTCCCACCCCTGTCATTATCAGGAAAAACGCCCCCAGCAGGATCATCAGGGCCGATGTCTCGCCCACACTGCCCGGGATATTGCCCACGAACAGCCGCGGGAACGTATAGCCTGCGTCGGTCAAAATCCGGCCGATCGACCCCCCGGAGGCAACCAGCGGCGCCAGAGCCAGGGGGGTGGCCGCCGTCACCGCATCCACGGCCTGCCGGCCGGTTTGCTGGACCATGGTCCAGACCCGGTCGCCGGACATATTGGCCGGATAGGCGAAAAAGAGGAATGCCCGGCCGGTCAACGCCGGGTTGAGAACATTCCTGCCCGTGCCGCCGAAAATCTCCTTGCCGATCACCACGCCGAAGGAGATCCCCACGGCCACCTGCCACAAGGGGGTGGTGGGCGGCAAGGTCATGGGAAAAAGTAGGCCGGTGACCAAAAACCCCTCGCTTATATCGTGCTTGCGCACCGAGGCAAACAGGAGCTCCCAGAACAATCCCACGGCATAAGAAACCATGAGCATGGGCAGCACCACCCAGGCGCCTCGCAGCATCACCGGAACGAATCCCAACGTTAGGCCCGACGCCAGTCCGGACTGGTAGCCGGTGTTGTAAATGCCGTAAAAAAAGGGCGGCATCAGCGAAATGATCACAAAGGTCATGAACCGTTTCAGATCCAGGCTGTCCCGCACGTGGGCGTCGGTCGTGGTAATCAGTGCCGGGGCAAAGACCACCGTTTCGATGGCATCGAACAGGGGGTGCAGTTTTTGTAATCGCCCACCGGATTCAAAGTGCGGCCGGCTGGTATTGAACAAGCGTTTAAGGGCTTTCATCGTTTTCAGGCGATCTCCTTGTAGTATTGGGCTTTGGCCGTTCGGAAAACCTCCCGCAGCTGGATCTTGGACGGACAGGCATAGGTGCACAACCCGCACTCGGCGCAGTCCAGCAGGCCATGCGCCAGGGCCTCTTCCACCTCGTCGGCCGCCAGGCACTTCATGGTGAACTGGGGCAGGATGTCCACCGGGCAGATTTTGGCACAGGTACCGCAGTTGATGCAGGCCCGCTCTTCGCCGTGTTGCCCGCAGTCCATGGGAAAGGGCCTGCGGCGAAAACTGGACAGAAAGGCCGTGGCGTAGCTGGGTTTTCCATAGCCCGGGCGGATGAAACCGAAGGGCTCTTCCCGGTCGCCGTCGTCGATCAGATTCAAAGCGTTCTGGTAAAATCCCATGAAGCTGTCGGGGCTGCTACCAAAACCGGTGAACAGGCCACCCACGATATATCGGGCGGCCGGCTTTCCCGCAGGGTCACCGCCGCACAACTGCCGCAGCGGCACCCCGGCTCGGGTCCGGACATGGTCGGCGGCAGGCGCAAGACTTCCGCCCATCGACACAATCCGCTGTACGGGATAGCGGCCGGTCCGCAAATATTCACCCAGCAGGATCACATCCTGGCCGTCGATGTACCAGGAGCGGTTCTGTTCCGGTCCGGTCTTTGTTCGGAATAGCTGAACACTGGGATTGCCCGCCGGATAGCGACCGGTAAAATGCCGGGCCATCGTCGGGTCGGGCAGGGCTGAACGGATCGATTTGTCACCGGTAATGTGGATCACCAAACGATCACATAGCTTGCCGAGCAGATCAAGGCCGGTAGCGAACCGGTTTTGCCTGTCTTTGAGGTATACCACGGGATCGGGTCCAAAGGGCTCGTCGTCGCCCAGGCGCACGATGATGACCGGCGGAACTGTGTCGGGGTCGGCCAGATCCATGAAGGGCAGTGCCCTTAAAAATGGCCACATCCCGCCGGTAAGCAGGATCTCCACCAGAGCCCCACGAGGTAGCGTGTCCAGTCGATCGAGCTTGGGCACATCGAAGGCGTCACTGCGTTCATCGTCGTCCAGCGCGATGATGATCTGCCGGATGATCCGCCGGGGACCGAAGACGATACGCGTCACCCGACCACCGCCGGGGGAGAGAAACCGGATGCGGGGATTGCGCTTGTCTTCGAAAAGGGGCGTGCCGATCGCCACCGCATCGCCCACATCCACCAACAGCCGGGGTTTGATAAATGGAATCTGTTCGGGAACCATGCCCACATGGCGCGGGGTCTCAAGCAGGCGTAACCGCCGTTCAGGGGCTCCCGCAATGCGTGGCGAAAACCCCCCCTTCAGGTGTATGGCATTCATCCGTTAACCTTAGGTTGTGGCACACTATGGTGCGAATTCTAAAGATTGTCCGGTCGAACCGGGTGTTGCGGAGACGCGGGTGCCGTTTCAGAATCCCGGCCTCGGGTTTATCCCGCCAGGGACCGCCGACGGCAACCATCACATCAAAAGCAACATTCATACCGTAACGGCGGGACAGCCGAGAATGGGCGAACGACGAGCCGCGTCCGGCGTTGTCAGGTTAGACAATGAAAGTGCATTCTTTCATGTTTTTCACGGATCTGCAAGCCGGGAGTCTGTCCCGAAAGCGCATTGAAGTCAGGCGTATGGGATGGAACGCGTGTTTTCATCGACAGTATTCGTAGGTCCGTTGACGGTTCATGGGAAAGGAATCCGGATCAACGATTGGGTACCGGATTTCAGTTACGATTGCCCTGGGTTTGAAAACCCCTCCCCTTGACATATGCTCAATTTCATCTTAGGAAAAGAGCATATCATTTATTGGAGAGCACGGGCGTGGAATTGGGTAAAAAAACGAGAATGACCCGACAGCGGCGGGTCATTCTGGAAGAGGTCCGCAAGATCAACGATCATCCGGCTGCCGATGAAATTTACGAACGGGTTCGCAAACGGCTGCACCGGATCAGCCTTGGCACCGTTTATCGAAACCTCGATCTACTCTGCGAAGTGGGTGAAATCCAGCGGCTGGAGCTCTCCGGCGCCATGAAACGCTACGACGGCAATGCCAAAAACATTACCACATCCGCTGCGTCGGCTGTGACCGCATCGATGGTGCACCGATCACCAACTGGAAGATGATCTTTACGGCACCACGGTCTTCGAGATCCCAAGCGCCTCGGCGGGCGATACCCTTTTTGTTCCAGCCGGTTGTGTTGCGATACAATCCTGTATCATCCGAAACATGAGACGACAAGGGCGCCTGATGCCGCGTGAGGAGGTAACGTAAATTTCCTCAACACCTGCCAATCGCGCGAATAGCGCTGAATGTCCGGCTCTTAGCCGGCACACGACAAGTGAAATTAGGCTTGGCATGCATCTTGAATCTTATATTGCGGATATCCGGCCCGACACTTCGTAGCCATTACCGTTTAGTCCAAGACCGTAAAAGAGGTGACCATGGAAGCGTGCAAACCGGTTCTCGACACAGGATTAAGGGGCGTAACCATCGCCAGTACAAAGATCAGTGATGTCAACGGTGCTGAAGGAAAGCTGGTTTACCGGGGATATCTGGTCAAGGACCTGGCAGGCAAGACCACCTTCGAAGAAGCAGTTTACCTGCTGCTGTTCGAACGGCTACCCGACCGGGAAGCGCTGGCGGCATTCAAGCGGCAGCTCGCCGAACAGCGGTTCATTCCCGAACCCATTCTAACGGCCATGAAAGCCATGCCCAAAGCGGCGCTGCCTATGGACGTGCTGCAGGCCACCGTCCCCATGATGGCCAACTATGACCCCGACATTCGCAAGACGGATATCGACAGCGCCACCCGCATGGCGATACGCCTGACGGCCAAGTTTGCCACTATCGTGACGGCGTGGGATCGGATCCGCAATGGCAAGGATCCCATCGCGCCGGATCCCGGCCTGGGCCAGGCGGCCAACTTCCTATACATGCTCACCGGCGAAGCGCCCGATGACGAATTGGCCGGTTTTTTCGATACCTGCCTGATGCTCCATGCCGAGCACTCCTTCAACGCCTCCACCTTTGCCGCGCGGGAAGTTGCCTCCACCAGGGCGCACATGTACGCCGCCGTGGCCGCCGGTGTCGGGTCTCTTTCCGGCCCCCTGCACGGCGGCGCCAATACACGGGTGATGCAGATGCTGCTGGAGATCGGCGACGTGGAAAAGGTTGACGATTACATCGCCAACATTCTCGACACGGGAGCCGTGATCATGGGGCTGGGCCACGCCGTCTATCAGGTAGATGACCCCCGGGCCCACATTATCGGACCCATGTCCCAATCCCTGGGGAAACGGGCCGGAGATACCCGTTGGTACGATCTGTCCAAAGCGCTGGAAGTCAAGGGCAAGGCCGCCTTCAAGAAGAAAAAGGGCAAGGACATTTTCGTCAATGTCGATTTTTACAGCGCCACCCTTTACTACTACATGGGCATCGCCGTGGATCTGTTTACGCCCGTCTTCGCCATCTCGCGCATCGCCGGATGGACGGCCCATGTGATCGAAGAACAGTTCGGCGGGGCCGCAACCAAGCCCACCTTGTACCGACCGGAATCCGATTATGTCGGTGACTATTGTGGACCCGACGAATGCGCATTCGTACCCATGGATGAGCGATAAACACCGGTCGGAAAATCGATTCGACCCGAAAATAAGGCTCGACACCAAAAATGAAAAAATGGAAATGCACAGTCTGCGGTTACATTCACACCGGCGATGAACCCCCTGAGAAATGCCCGGTCTGCGGGGCCCCCAAAAGTCGTTTCATCGATCTCTCTGAACCCGAAGCACCCGCACCCGAGCCGGCTCCGTCCGCCTCCACGGAAACTGAACCGGAAGCGAAATCACCGCAAACACCCGAACCGGCAACGGCGGCCAAACCTGCTGAACCCGAACCGGTCGCCCCATTTTCGGATTCACGCTACCGCCGATTGTTCGACCTGATGACCCAGTATCATGGGCACCCCATCAGCGTCCATATTCCCAACGGCCTTTTGCCCGTGGCCATCGTGTTCATTTTCCTGTCCGCCCTGTTCAGTATCGAGGGCATGGCGGTTGCGGCCACCTACAATATAGGCGTGGTGGCCCTGTCCATGCCCCTGGTCCTCTTTTTCGGGTGGGTCGACTGGCAGAACCGCTTCAACGGTGCCGTCACCAACGTCTTTGTGGTCAAGATCGCCTGCGGCATCGTCGTTACGGTCACCGCCTGGTTCCTGTTCATCTGGCTGCTGGTCAATCCGGCGGTAATCAGCACGCCTCAACCCTCCCGGATTGCCTTTTTCATGATCAACCTTCTTATGCTGGGAGCGGCAAGCACCGCCGGCTGGTACGGCGGCAAGTTGGTTTTCAGAAACTGACCGATCAGTGGGAGGCGAAGCAATAACCGGAGATCACTCCTTCAGCGCGTTTAAAAATTCTTCTTGCGGCACATCCCGACCGGTCCACAACAGGAACGTTCGCCGGGCTTGGTAGGCCAGAACGGACATGCCGTCCATGAACCGGATGTTGTTTTTTTGCGCCAGGGTTTGCCAGATATTGTCCCGGCGGCCGTAGTTGAGATCGAAGACCAGCCGGCAACCACCGGTCTTCATGCTGCCGACAATATCGGTTAACTCATCGGACTCATCACAGCCGGAGATGGATGTGGCATTGACGATGAGGTCTACGTTCACGGGATATTCGGGCAGATCACTGAGGCGCCGCGGCGTGCCGCTGAAACGCTCGGCCAAACGGCGGGTTTTCTCCTTGTCCCGGCCGGCCACGAGAATCGATTCGGCCCGCAGCCAGTTAAGGATAAAGGCAACCGCCCGCGCCGCGCCGCCCGTACCGATCACCAAGGCCTTCTTTCCGGGAATATCGAAATGGGCTGCGTTGAGGGCATCCATGATGCCGATGGCATTGGTGTTGTATCCTTTGAGCCGTCCGTCCTTGCAGACAATGGTGTTCACGGCGCCGATGATATTGGCCCCTTCGGAGAGCACATCCAGGTAGGGTATGACCTTTTCTTTGAATGGTGCGCTGATGGCCGCACCGGCGATGTTGAGCACCAACAGACTCTCCAGGGCCTTTCCGATATTGTCATCTTCGACCCTGAAGGGCACATAGGCCCCTTTGATGCCCGTGCGGCCGATCACCGTGGAAAACATCCCCGGCGACCTGGATCGAAACACCCGATGATCGCTAATGAGACAAAATACCTTTGTCTGGTAGTCGTGTGTCGCGTCCAGAAATCCTGAAGATCGGTTCATCGGTATCAGTCTCGACTGTTGACGATCAAAACCCCTTCGATAAGAAATGCCGCCACGTTGATCCGAGTTTCCGGGTCAATGTGGAAAGAATGCTTCCGAACCCAACGCACCCAACCCCTGTCGGCTCTGCCGTTGTGCCTGTTGCGGCCAACACAGCGCACCGCGTTACCTATCCTTTGAGTGCGTGGATCCGGAAGCAACCTGCGCGACACGACCCTACACCGTTGGGGTCGTTACGACCATCGCACGGGTTAGGGTCTTCCGGTGGCGACCTGATCGATCGGAGGTCCTATCGATACGGTCGACCATCGCCGGCGACCCGTTTGCCCAGGGATAGATTACAGGTTCAAGAGTCCCTTCAGGCTCTCGGTAATCTCTTCTGCGGAGGCCGGTTTGGGAAGATAGTCATCGGCTTCCATGCTCATGCCATCGTAATGAGAGTAACGTGTGGAAGAGACATGGGATGCCACGGCGGTGAGCATCAAAATGGGAATGTTGGCGTATTTTTCATTGCTTTTCAACTCCTTGCACACCGCGTAACCGTCCATTTCCGGCATCATTACATCCAGCACAATGGCATCCGGTGGATTGGCCTTGACTTTCTCCAGCCCTTGCACGCCATCATAAGCCACCTCCACTTGGAAACCTTCCTTTTCCAAATTACCCTGAACAATAGAGCAGAAATCGGGCTCGTCGTCCACCACCAAGATTTGTTTTTTGTCGCTCATACGATGTCTCCTTTATATCCAGCTGATTGTTGATAAAGCAGCAGCCTGAGCTTGAATAGTTGCCGGGCGGGACCGCGTGTGTCGATGATGGGGGTATCTCCCCCAGATCCCGCTTATCCGGCAAAAAAAACGGTTCAGTCCACCTGTGGCCGGGGCAACACCCCCGCCCGTTCAGCGATTTCAGGAACCTTGTGCTCCCATTCGATGGCCATCAGGTGAACACCGGCAACCCCTTCCATCTCCTTGAACTCGTCGATCTGCTCGATGGCGAATTTGATTCCCTCTTCGGCCTGCTTGCCTTTACCCGCCCCCTTCAGCCGTTCGATCAATGCTTCCGGGACATCCATGCCGGGAACCATTTTTGCCATGTATTGGGCCATTCGTGCGCTTTTCATGGGCGTGACACCGGCAAGAATGTATGCCTTTTCCGTCAGCCCCATCTCCACTGCCATTTTTATGAAATCCCTGAACCGGGGCATGTTGTAGATGCACTGGGTCTGGATGAAGTCCGCACCGGCATCGATCTTGTTGGCCAGCCGGTAAACCCGGAATTCGTACGGGTCGGCAAACGGATTGGCAGCCGCCCCGATGAACATCTTCGGCGGCTCGTCTATATCCTCGTCGTTGAGGAACTTGCCTTCGTCTCTCATCTTCTTGACCATGGCGATCAGCTGTATGGAGTCGATGTCAAAGACGTTCTTTGACTGGGGGTGGTTGCCGAACTTCTGATGGTCGCCGGAGAGGCAGAGCATGTTCCTCACCCCCAGGGAGTAAACCCCCAGGATGTCGGCCATCATGGCCAGGCGGTTGCGATCCCGGCAGACCATCTGAAAGTTGGGCTCGATACCGTTGGCCGCCATGATGGCCGATGCCGCCGCACTGGACATGCGCACCACGGCAGTCTGGTTGTCTGTGACATTCACCGCATCCACCTTGCCCCGCAGGTGTTCGAATTTCTCCTTCAGATGTTCCACATTGGCACCCTTGGGCGGACCGCACTCACCGGTAAACGCGAAGTGGCCGGCCTTGAGCACCTTCTCCAGATTGCTTCCTGATTTCAAACCGTTATTGCTCATTGCACCAACTCCTCCCTAATGCTTTTACGGGGACCGCCGTCTCTTGCCGTCTGCCAGTCTTTCGGAGCCCGAATGGTTCGAAGATCCTCGAGCCGCCCCTGCTCCATTTTCTTCTTGACGATGGTGTCCCAAATACACTCCACATCCTTGGCGATTTCGCATTTTCCGTCCGCGCTGCCGCCGCAGGGTCCGTGTTGGAGGCTCTTGGAACAACGGGCAATGGGACACAACCCGTCGTAATGGTGGATCACGCAGGTGCCGCAACCGGCGCAGCGCTCCTCCCAGATGCCGTGCTGAACAGCACCACCGAAGAACTTGGTATCCACCGCCGGAAAAAACCGCTGGCTGGGATAGGCTTCCGATAAGAACTGGGGGCCGACGCCGCAGGCCATGGAGAGGACGGCGTCGTACTGGTCGAAAATGTCCCGGATCTGCTCCACGTATTCGGGGTCGCACTGGCGCTCCAGGGTCTTTTCGTCGATCTCGATGGGGTTGCCCTCTTTTTTCCGCGCGATCTTCAAGATGACGGCCAGCACCCCCACTTCCTTTTCGCCGCCCACGTTGCACACGGTGACGCACCCCTTGCACCCCACAAGGAGTATCTTTTTAAAATCCTTGATCATGTCCAGTATCTCTTCCAGAGATTTTCGATCCGCAATTATCATGGGTTCACCTCTTAGGGTCCAAGGGCGGAAGAATCCGCCTCCTGGCCGTGGTTAAGAATTCACCGGGCTGGGTCCCAGCGCCTTGATCTTCTCCGTCATCTCGGTTGCGATTTCTGCAAATCGGGGGCCCTGGGCCGAAGAGAGATTGTACATCTGCACCCGCTCCGGCTCTATTCCCAGCTCTTTAAGGGTTCGCTGGACGTACTCGACTTTCCGTCTGGTTTTGAGATTTCCTTCCAGGAAATGACATTCACCTTCCAGTCAACCGGCCACGTATACGCCGTCCGCTCCGCCTTCGAAGGCGATCAGCATGTGGAGGATGTCCACCCTGCCGCTGCACGGGACCTGAATCACCTTCACATTGCTTGGATAATTCAAGCGCATGGATCCGGCCAGGTCGGCGGCTGCATAAGCACAGTACTTGCAGCAGTACGCCAGGATCCGGGGTTCAAAGGTTTCATTCATGGTTTTTCTCCGATGATGTTAAGGGTATTGAAATTGGTTGGGCGCCCGGAGTTCTCAGGCTGCCGGTTATGCTGGCGCCCATATTTCTTATTGGATCAAGCGGCCTCCTCCTCCGCCTTCTTCTTCTTTTCAAAAAGGGCCGCCGTCTTGGCCACGATCTGTTCGTCGGTAAAATGCTTGAGCTGGATGGCTTTTCCCGGACATTCGGCCACACAACAACCGCAGCCGTGGCACTCGGCCGGTTCGATCACCGCATGGCCTTCCTCCCCGATGTAGGGAATGTGATACGGGCAGGTCCGCACGCAGGTGACGCAAACGGCGCACTTGTCCGGATCTACTACGGCCACCACGCCACCTACCATGATCGAATCTTGGGACAGAATGGTCATGGCCCGTGAAACCGACGCCCGGGCCTGGGCGATGCTCTCCTCCAGCGCCTTGGGGTAGTGGGCCAGGCCGGCCATGAAGATCCCCTCGGAGCCGAAGTCCACCGGCCGAAGCTTGGCATGGGCCTCAACCAGGAAGCCGTCGTCATTAATAGGCACCTTGAACAGCTCGAACAGGTCCTTGTTCTCGTTTGGCAGCACGGCGGTGGCCAGCACCAGCAGGTCCGGGTTCAGCTCCACGGGCATCTGGAGCACATGGTCCCGCACCTTCACGCTGAGCTGGCCGTCGGCGATTTCACTCACATCGGGCAGGTTGTCTTCCAGATTGTAGCGCATGAAGATGATGCCCATCTCCCTGGCCTTCTTGTAAAGCGCCTCGCGGAATCCATAGGAGCGGATATCCCGATATAGGATGTAAATGCTCGTATCCGGGTTGCGCTCCTTGAGGTCCAGGGCGCTTTTCAGGGTGTGGGTGCAGCACAGGCGGCTGCAATAAGGCCGCTCCGTGGTGCGTGAGCCCACGCACTGGATAAAAGCCACGGACTGGGCCTTGGACAACCGGGGATCGTCCGTATCCAGGGCCGCGTCCAGGTCGAAATGGGTGAGCACGTTGGGATTCCGACCGTACAGATACTCGCTGGGGGTATACTCCTTACCGCCGGTGGCCAAGATGGTGGCGCCGTGTTCCACCACCGTCTCCGTCAGGGTTTCACCGGAGGTCATGAAGGTGGTGGTGAAGTTGCCCATGATGCCGGTGGTTTCCACCGGCTCCGTCTTCATGAAGACCCGGATGTGTTCATGGTTGCGCACCTTGGCGATCAGGTTTTCCAGGTAGGGTTTCACCGGTTCCCCCTGCCAGGTGGAGCGCAGCTTGTGGGCCACGCCACCCAGCCGATTGCCCCGTTCCACCAGAAAGACCGGCAGTCCCTGGTCCGCAACGCCAATCGCCGCCTCCATGCCGGCAACACCGCCACCTACCACCAGTACCTTCTGGATCACCTCCAGCCGGACCTGGTGCAGCGGTTCGATGTAAGCCGCCTTGGCCACGGCCATACGGACTAAATCCTTGGCCTTTTCGGTTGCCCGTTCCGGGTTGTTCATGTGAACCCAGGTGTTCTGATCGCGAATGTTGGCCATCTCGAACAGGTACTTGTTCAAACCGGCATCACGGATGGTCTCCTGGAACAGGGACTCGTGGGTGCGGGGGGAACAGGAGGCCACCACCACCCGGTTGATTCCCTTTTCCTTGATCACCTCTTTCATCTTGTCCTGGGTGTCCTGACTGCAGGTGAACAGGTTGTCCTCCACATGGACCACATGGGGCAAGGTGGCGGCATACTCTCTCACCGCGGGCACGTCGGCCACGCCGCCGATGTTGATGCCGCAATTGCATACGAACACCCCCACCATGGGCTCCTGCTCGGACACGTCGATCTCCGGCGGCAACTCCCTGGTTTTGATCAGCGTGCCTCGGGCTGCCGCCAGGGGTCCGGTGGCCGTCGATGCGGCGGCGGACGCCTCCATGACCGACTGGGGGATATCCTTGGGCTCTTGAAAGGCTCCGCAGACAAATACACCTGGCCTGCTGGAACTCACCGGTTCGAGGGTCCGGGTGGCGGCATGAAGGTGTTCGTTGAGGTCGATGCCCACCTTTTTTGCCAGGTCCACCGACTCCTTGTTGGGGGCCAGGCCAACGGCCAGGACCACCATGTCGAAGGTTTCTTCAATCAGCTCCCCCTCTTCGGTGATATAACGCAGCCGCAGGTTGTCGTCTTCCACCGGATCGACGGTATGCACCTTGGACCGGATGAATCGCACCCCCTTTTCATCCCGGGCGCGCATGTAGTATTTTTCAAACTCCTTGCCGTAGGTTCGCATGTCCATGAAGAAGACGGCGGTATCCAGCGGTTTGTCACTGTGCTCTTTGGCAATAATGGTTTGCTTGTTGGTGTACATGCAGCACACCGAGGAGCAGTAACTGTGATCGCTGCAGTTGATGTCCCGGGAGCCCACACACTGAAACCAGGCAATCTTGTCCGGTTCTTTGTGGTCCGACGGCCTGACCAAATGGCCCTCGAACGGTCCGGATGCGGAAAGGAGCCGTTCGAATTCCAGGCTGGTAACCACGTTGGGGTGGCCGGCGTACGAGTAGGTCTTGTGTTCGGAGGGGTCGAAGGGGGTGAACCCGGGAGCCAAGATGATGGCGCCCACGTTGATGGTCTTCTCTTCGGCCACCATGTCGTGATTGATCGCATTGGCCAGGCAGGCGTCCACGCACTGATAGCATTCGGAGCAGAGCCCGCATTTAAGGCAGCGGTCGGCTTCGACCCTGGCCTCCTCTTCGTCATAGCCAAAAGAGACCTCCAGGAAGTTGCACTCCCGGGCTTCCGGATCGAGGCACCTGACCGTCGTCCGCTTTTTGTTCGGTTCTTCACTCACATCGGGTTTGAAAAAGTCCCACGCTTTCTCCCGGCCTTCGGCGAGGTCCTGACCGTTGATGAAGCGGTGGATGCTCTCGGCCACCTCCTTGCCGCAGGCCACGGCGTCCACCACCGATTTGGGACCATAAAAAGCATCGCCGCCGGCAAAGACCCAGTCGATGGGTGTCTGCAGGGTGACCGGGTTGGCCTCCAGGCCGCCGGGTCGGGAAATGGCGATGCCCTGCTCCTTGATACCGGTCAGGTCGGTGCTTTGGCCGATGGAAACGATGATGGTATCACCGAAAAAGGGCCGGCATTCCGCGTCATCGTATGCGGGGTTGAACCGGCCGTCTTCATCGAACACCGCCGTGCAGGTCTTGAATTCGATACCCGACACCCGCTTCGTTTGGTCTATATAAAAGGACTTGGGGCCAAAGCTGTTGACAATCTTGATGTCGCCTTCCATGGCCTCTTCGACCTCGTGCTCCCAGGCCGGCATCTCTTCTCGTTTTTCCAGGCAGATCAGGGTGACGTTCTTGGCCCCTTTGCGCTTGGCGGTGAGGGCCACGTCGATGGCCACGTTGCCGCCGCCCACCACGATGACATCCTCGCCGATGTCGACATCCTTGCCCATGGAGGCATCCCGCAGAAAATCCACGCCCTGGAGCACCCCTTCGGCATCTTCGTTCTCCACGCCGAGGCGCCGTCCCCCATGAAGCCCGATAGCCATGAAGCAGGCATGGTAACCGTCGGCTTTGAGACTCTCCAGGGTAATGTCCGAACCGAAGCTCACCCCGCATTTGATCTCGGCGCCCATTTTCCGGACCACGTCGATCTCACCGGCCAGAAGATCCCGGGGCAGCCGGTATTCGGGAATGCCGTAGCGCATCATGCCGCCCGGCTTGGGCAGCTTTTCGAAAATGGTCACCGGATAGCCCTGCTGGAGCAGGTAGTACGCCGCCGTGATGCCGGCGGGACCGGAACCGATGATCGCCACCTTTTCGTCCCGCTTCTCGGCCGTGATTTCCGGAATGTAGATCTCCCCGCTCTGCGTTTCATAATCAGCCAGAAAACGATGAAGCTCACGAATGGCCAGGGGCTGGTCTACATCGTTGCGGGTGCACTCACTTTCGCAGGGATGGTGGCAGACCCGGCCGCAGACCCCCGGGAAGGGGTGGTCCTGCTTGAAGAGCTTCAGGGCTTCCTTGTAGCGGCCGTCGTTGATCAGGGCGATGTATCCCTGGATGCTCACATGCGCCGGGCAGGTGGCCTTGCAGGGCGCGGTGCCCCGCTTGTCGATGGCGTAGGCGCTGGGCATGCCCTGGGGATAAAGCTTGAAGGCCGCCTTTCGATCCCGAAGGCCTTCGTCGAACAGGTTGGGTGTCTCGATGGGGCAAACCTTGGCACACTCGCCGCAGGCCGTGCACTTTTCCATCTCGATATACCGGGCGTTCCGGCGCAGCTTCACCGAAAAATTACCCACCTCGCCGGTCACCGCTTCGATCTCTGTCAGCGTCATCAGATCAATATTCAGGTGGCGCCCGCACTCAACCAGTTTGGGAGAGATGATGCACATGGAGCAGTCATTGGTGGGAAACGTCTTGTCCAGCTGGGCCATGACGCCGCCGATGGCGGACTTGCTCTCGGTCATGTGAACGTAATAGCCAGAATCCGCCAGATCCAGTGATGCCTGAATACCTGCAATGCCGCCGCCGACCACCAGTACGGAACCGACGACATCCTTGCCTTGGGTGTTCTCTTTTTCTGCCATTACATGTTCCTCATGAAAGTGTTGGTGATAGAGGGACTATCGGTGATCCGGCCATCCATCAGACCCTGTCCAGCAACTTCTGCAGCTTCTCTTCCCACCCCATGGCGGAGATCAGGATCCCGGCAAAACCGGCCGCTTTCACCGCAGAAATGATTTCCGTGGCGATGGCAAGGCTTTCCGTGGCTTTGTCCGGGGCCCGCATGAGCCGCTGAATCAGGTCCTTGGAAATGGTCACGTTCAGGTGCCGGTCCAGGTAACGGGCCATACCCACGGATTTCAGCAGCATCACGGTGGGGATAATCCGGGTCTTTTTCAGATCAACCTTTTCCATAAACGGGGCGATGGCGCCGATGTCGAATACCGGTGGCGCGATGAAAAAATCCACGCCGGCCTCGGCCTTTTCGGCCATCCGGGACAGTTCTTTTTCCAGCTCGTCTCCGGTGACCCGGGTATTTACGTTGGCCCCTACCAGAAACGCGGGGGCGCCGGACAGTTCATTTCCGGCCAGATCCTTGCCGGTCTGAAGCGTGGAAACCGCCTTGAACAGGGTCATCAGATCGATATCGTCGACCGCCTTGGTCTGGTGATGATCGCCCAGGCCGGGGTCCTCTCCGGAAACGCCCATGATATTGAGAATCCCGCACCCATAGGCGGCCAACAGGTCCGCTTGAAGGGCGATCCGGTTGCGGTCCCGGCAGTTCACCTGCATGATGGTTTCCAACCCCTTGCGCTGAAGAATCATAGCCCCACCCAACGAACTCATCCGCATGACGGCGTTGCCCATTTCCGGCACGAGGAAGGCATCCACCGCTTTCTGTACGCGGGTCGCACTGTTGACCATCGCTGAAACGTTCACCCCTTTGGGCGGCTGCATCTCCGCAAGGATGGTGAACTTGCCGACATCGAATTTGTTTTTTAAATGCATAAGCCAATCCCCTTATGGTTGGTACGGAAAACAAACGGTAACAGTTAATAAAAAAGGCGCGTCAAATCTTTATCCGGTGCCGGAAGGTAGCCACCGCCTTCCGGAAAGCATGCAATTGGTGCCGGTCGCTCAATGCCATTTTCCTGCCATTCTGGAACAGCAAGGCTTGTGCCAGAAGGTTGAACTTACTGTGCAACGTATATTAATCAACGATATCAGACGGTTTAATTGATTTCCGGGACCGGTGCCGATGGCCGTGGAGGATCGGAAAAGGATGGACAACCATGCCAAAATGGACTACATTGCTCGAGAAGCAGTGCAATAATAAGCCGTTATATGGACTATGCCAATTTGGCGAGGTCCATATTGGCACCGTTTGAAGAATGGTGGTGATTGATGAACAGTCATGTCGTCGTCGTGGATGATGATCGGGACTACCTTGAAGTTCTGGGGAGAAAGCTGGCCGATATCGGCTTTAAGCGGGTCCGTCTGGAAGACAGCTCCGTCAAACTGGCTGAAGCGGTGGAAAAAGGGCTCTCTTTCGACCTGGCCCTCATCGATATGAGCATGCCGGAGATGGACGGTATGGCCCTGTTGGAAAAAATCAAGGCCAATTCTCCGTCCACCGAGTGCATCATGGTAACGGCCATCAACGAGGCACGCATCGCCGTGGAGTGTCTGAACAAGGGGGCTTATGACTATCTGGTCAAGCCTGTGGCCACCGAAGACCTCTCCCTGTCCATTAAGCGGACCCTGGAACGAAAACGGCTTCTGGATCTGCTGGACCTTGAAAAACGCGACGATTTGCCCACCCTTGAAAATGAAGTGCCCTTCCGACCTATCATTACCCAATCCAAAAAAGTCCTGCGCATACTCAAAGAGGCGGAGCTGCATGCTTCCAGCCCTGTGCCCGTGTTGATCACCGGCGAGAGCGGCACGGGCAAAGAGCTTCTGGCTCGCGCCATACACGGGGCCAGTCCCCGTACCCAGAACCCTTTTACCCCCATCAATATGGCATCACTGACCAGTTCGCTGTTCGAAGCGGAATTTTTCGGCCACACCAAGGGCGCATTCACCGGAGCCGAAAGCGGACGGGTCGGCTATCTGGAATACACGAACAAAGGCACACTGTTTCTGGACGAGATCGGCGACCTGCCGTTATCCCTCCAAGGCAAACTGCTGCGGGTACTCCAGGATGGCGAGTTTTCCAAACTCGGAGCGAGCACCCGGCAGAAGGTAGACCTGCGGTTTATCGCCGCCACCAACGAGAACCTGGAACGGATGATGGCTCAGAAACGTTTTCGAAAAGACCTGTACTACCGCATCCGTGGCGGCTGGCTCCATCTTCCCCCGCTTCGTGAGCGCCCCGAGGATATCATTCTGCTGACCCGAAAATTTCTGGAGAAATATTACGATGTGAACAATGAGGGATTTATCGAAAAAAGCGCGCTGGATCTGTTGATGCGTTATCCCTATCCCGGCAACATCCGGGAGTTAAAGTCCATCCTCCAATCGGCGGTCAACCTGGCACGGGGAGAACCGATCCGGGAGTCACATCTGCCGTCGCATCTCACGACCACCTCGAAAGAATGTGCCGAGGGGATCGTGGCGGCAGACACCGCGCCGATTAAACCCTTGGCCGAGGTGGAAAAAACCCATGTTCTGAACGCCTATAAACAAACCGGCAACAACAAGTCCAAAACGGCCCGGTTGCTGGGCATCGGCCTGAACACCCTGCGGCGCAAACTGACCAGTTATGGCATTCGATGAAGGAATGATCCGCTACATGTCGGACTTGAAAAAAGATTCGGCATCCACGATCGTATCCGGCGTTTTGGTATATTCGGTTGGAACGGTACCCTCTTTGAAACACTCGAACAGGGTTTTTCCGGACTCGGGGATGGGCAAAAGGCCGGTTTCTGCGTCTATCTTGGCAAAGACCACCCCCTCGGGAACCTGGAACGCACGTACCGACTTGTTCTTTGTGATCGTTTCCATAAATCCCAGCCAGATCGGGCTGGCGGTTCGTGAGCCGGTCTCCCCTTTACCCAAGGTTCGTCCGTTGTCGTAGCCTACCCAGATGCCGGAAATGAACCGTGGGGTATACCCCACAAACCAGGCATCCTGAAGGTCATTGGTCGTCCCGGTTTTTCCAGCCACCGGCCGCTTCAAGGCTTTGACCCGTTTACCGGTTCCTTCCCTGACCACACTTTCCAGCAGACTGGTCATGATGTAGGCGGTGCTTTTATCGATCACCCGTTCCCGGGATGGATTCATCTCTTCGAGGATATTGCCGAAACGATCTTCGATTTTGGTGATGAAGGCGGGCGCCACNAGATAGCCCCGGTTGGCGAAAACCGCATAGGCATTAACGATTTCAAGGAGGGATACGCCCGAGGAGCCCAAGGCGATGGAAAGATCCCGGGGCATCTCGGATTCGATGCCCAACTTCCTGGCGTAGTCGATGCAGTAGTCGATGCCGATATCCTGAAGAATTTTAATGGTAACAACATTGCGTGATTTGGTCAGGGCTTCACGCAGCAGCGTGGGGCCGTAAAATTTCTTGCCATAGTTTTTCGGCTTCCAGGTGAAATCGTTGCGTTTGTCTTCAAAAACGATGGGGGCGTCGATGATCACCGTTGCAGGGGTAAAGCCCTTGTCCAGCGCCGCTGCATAGATAATCGGTTTGAAGGCGGAGCCCGGCTGACGACGGGATTGAAGGGCCCGGTTGAACTGACTCTTCGTGAAATCGCGTCCGCCAACCATTACCTTCACTAGGCCGGTTTCCGCTTCGAGGCACAACAGGGCGCTCTGGGTGTCTGGAATTTGGTCCAGGGAAAGTTCCCATAAATCTCCGGATTCCTGTTTTTTTAATACCCGCACCAGGATTACATCCCCGGTTTTCAGCACCTGACTCACCCTTTTGACGCGGGTCTGGAAAAATGCCAGATTCGGATTGGGTTTGCGTGCCCAGCGCATCTCTTCGATGGAAATGATTCCCCGCGCATTGCCCATGCGAACAGTGGCTCTGCCCATACGGTCATCTATATCGATGACCACCCCTTGGGTTGTGGTCCCTTCGGCCAGCGGGGATTTCTTAAACGAGGCCAGGAGTTCATTGCTGAAGTGTTCGACCTCCTCGGGGGCCAGGTGGGTTTCCGATCCCCGGTATCCCCGGCGCCGATCCAGATCCCGAAGCCCTTTTTCGATCTCCTGTCGGGCGGCTTTCTGCATTTCGATGTTAACTGCTGCATAAATCTTCAGGCCCTGGGTGTAAAGCGCATCCTTGCCATACTTTTTTTCCACGTACCGGCGGATGTGTTCCGTGTATATGGGCACCTCTTCGATGTACCAATTCCGGCGGGGTTTGATGTCCATTGCTACATCGATGGCTTCGGTGACCTCGGTATTGTTGATGAAGCCTTCGGCCAGCATCCGGTTCAGCACGTAAATTTGCCGTTGTTTGGCCCGTTCGGGAAACCGGAATGGGGAGTATCGGCTGGGGGCCTGGGGCAATCCGGCCAGAATGGCGCACTCCGACAGATTCAGTTCATTGACCGATTTGCCAAAGTAATTTTCCGCCGCCGCTTCGACGCCGTATGCGCCGTGGCCCAGGTATATCTGGTTCAGATACAGGTAAAGAACATCTTCTTTGGTGAAAGCCTTGTCGATGCGGTAAGCTAGAATGGCTTCCTTTATTTTTCGCTCGTAACTGCGCTCGGGGGTAAGCAGGAATGATTTGGTAACCTGTTGGGTGATGGTGCTGCCCCCCTGGACGATGGCCCCGGCCTCCAAGTTTTTTAAAAATGCTCTAATGATGCTGAAAAAATCGATCCCCTGGTGCTTGTAGAACCTGGAATCTTCGGCGGCGATGAAGGCTTGTTGGAGCTGAATGGGGATCTTTGACAGGGGAACGACAATGCGCCGCTCTTTGTAAAATTCGGCAATTTTTCGGTTGTCATCCGAATAGACGGTGGTAATGATGGACGGATGGTAATCGGTAAGCGATGTGATTTTCGGCAGGTCGTCACCCAAATAGAAATAAATTCCCATCAGGGCCATGGCACCCAAAAGCATCATCGCGACGGCCATCAAAAGCGACCATTTGATGAGCCGGCCAATCGTCGCTCCCGGTTGGCGACGCGCCCGCTTTTTAAGAATTTGAGATGCACTCTTTTCTTTGGACATAGCAGACCTGGAATTCCTGTTATTATCTGAGTATCCGGTTGGGCCACCGATAACGGTTACCGATCGAAACCCAACGTCCGGGCCCGGATACGAAAATCCTATTACTTTAACAAAGTAAATAATTTTTCGCAAGATTATCCCGCAGTTGCGAAAAAAAGGGATTGACTCCCGCTGTTGATGTGGTTAGATGATTTGGTTTTGTGTGAATGGCCTGAAAACAGCGATAACGCAGGTGACGCAAAGGCAAAGCGGTTCGACCGCATCCAAAATGGAGTGAAAATGATCGATCTGAATTTTGAAAAAATGGGTGGACTGATACCGGCTATTGCACAGGATGACAAAACCGGAGCGGTTCTCATGCTGGCCTTTATGAACCAGGCGGCCTGGGAAGCGACCTTGGAAACCGGTCTGGCCACTTACTACAGCCGGACGCGTGACACCCTGTGGGTCAAGGGGCTCACCTCCGGCCATATTCAGCGCGTCAAGGAGATTCGGGTGGACTGCGATAACGACACCGTGTTACTCAAGGTCGAACAGGTGGGGGGGGCCGCCTGCCACACCGGTTATGCCAGCTGTTTTTATCAACGTGTAGAAGACGGCGCGCTGGTTAGCGTGGGTGAGCCGGTTTTCGATCCCAAGGAGGTTTACAAAGCATGACGACACCTTTGAAGCTGGGTATTCCCAAGGGAAGCCTGCAGAATGCCACCTTTGCCCTTTTCAAACGATCCGGTTGGACCATCAATGTCAACGACCGCAGCTATTTTCCCGAGATCAACGACGACACCATCGAATGCGCGATCTGCCGGGCCCAGGAGATGTCTCGATATGTGGAAAACGGCACCCTGGATGCCGGCCTCACCGGAAAGGATTGGATTGCCGAAAACAGCTCCGATGTTCGTGTGGTGGCAGACCTGGTCTATTCCAAGGTCAGCTCACGCCCGGCCCGCTGGGTGTTGGCCGTGCCATACGATTCGCCGATTAAAACCCTTGAAGACTTGAACGGCAAGAAAATCGCCACCGAACTGGTGGCCTTCAGCGAACGTTATTTCAAAGCGCGCAACATATCCGTGGAGATCGAGTTTTCCTGGGGCGCTACGGAAGCCAAGGCGGTGTCCGGCCTGGCCGATGCCGTGGTGGAGGTCACCGAAACCGGCAGCACCATCAAGGCCCACGGCCTGCGCATCATCCACGAACTGATGCAGACCAACACCCAATTGATCACCAATCGCCAGGCATGGGAGGATCCCAAAAAGAGGGAGAAGATCGAACAGATTGCCCTGTTGCTCAAAGGGGCCCTGTTGGGGGAAAAGTTGGTCGGAATCAAAATGAATGTGCCCCACGAGAAACTGGAGCAGGTGGTGGGGTTGTTACCCAGCCTCCATGCCCCCACCGTGGCCTCCCTTTACCAGTCCGACTGGTTTTCCGTTGAGACCGTGGTGGGCAACGACGTGGTGCGGGACCTGATCCCCGAATTGCTGAAAAAAGGGGCCGAAGGCATTATTGAGTACCCGCTCAACAAGGTAATTTAGTGGCTGTAAAGGAGGCGCCCATGGCATCCAAACGCACCGAGGAGATGACCTCTTTTATCGTCATGGATGTGCTGGAACGGGCTTGTGCCTTAGAGTGCGAGGGCAAAAACATTGTCCACCTGGAGGTGGGAGAGCCCGATTTCGACACACCGGAATGCGTCAAAGATGCCGCCTGTAAGGCCCTTGAGGACGGGTTCACCCACTATACCCACAGCCTGGGTATCCTGGAACTGCGCGAATCCATCTGTGAATACTACCACGATACTTATGGTGTTCATGTGGATCCCGATCGGGTGGTGGTCACCTCGGGCAGCTCGCCGGCGATCTTCATGACCTTCGCCGCCCTGCTGGAGACCGGAGACCCGGTCATCCTCTCGGATCCCCACTACGCCTGCTATCCCAACTTCATCAAGTTCGTTGGGGGAGCGCCGGTGATGGTGCGGGTTTTCGAGGAAGACGGCTTCCAACTCCGTCCCGAGGCCATCCAGGAAAAGCTTACGGAGCGCACCCGGGCCATCTTTATCAACTCGCCCTCCAACCCCACGGGAAACCTGCTCTCCAAAGCACGCATGGAAACCATCGCCGGCATGCCGCCCTGGATCATCTCCGACGAGATCTACCACGGGCTGGTTTACGAGGGAAAAGAGCACTCGATCCTCGAGTTTACGGACCGGGCCTTCGTAATCAATGGTTTTTCCAAACGCTTTGCCATGACCGGTTTGCGTCTGGGTTACCTTATCGCGCCCAGGGAATTCATCCGCCCCATTCAAAAAGTGCAGCAGAACTTTTTCATTTCGGCCAATGCCATGATCCAGAAGGCGGGGATCGCCGCGTTGAAGGAATCCGGAGATGACGTGGCGCGTATGAAGCGCATATACAATGAGCGGCGGATCTTCATGATCCGGCGGCTCAGGAAGATGGGGCTGGGCATCACCGTTGAACCCACCGGGGCATTCTATGTATTTGCCAACGCCCGACATATCTCCGAAGATTCCTATGCCCTGGCATTCGACATCCTGGAAAAGGCCTGCGTGGGAGTGACGCCGGGTATCGATTTCGGCCAAAACGGAGAAGGGTACCTGCGCTTTTCCTACGCCAACACCATGGAACAGATCGCCGAAGGCATGAACCGTCTGGAGGCGTATCTAAAGACCCGAACCCATGATCGGTAGCCATCCACATGCTTGTTAAATCGTCAGAATTTGTCACCAGTGCGGTCAAGCCCTCCCAGTATCCCGAGGCCCTGTACCCGGAGACGGCTTTTGCCGGTCGTTCCAACGTGGGAAAATCCTCGTTGATCAACACCCTGGTAAACCGAAAGCGACTGGTTAAAACCAGCGCCACGCCCGGCCGCACGCAGCTGATTAATTTCTTTTTGGTCAATGACGGCCTTTCCCTGGTGGATCTGCCCGGATACGGTTACGCCAAGGTTCCCGCTTCGGTGAAGCGCAATTGGGGACCCATGATCGAAACCTATCTGAAATGGAGGGAAACCCTGAAGGCGGTGGTCCTCATTCTGGACATCCGCAGGATTCCGGGCATCGAAGAACAAAACTTCATCGATTGGCTGATGTTCTACCGGCGAAAGCCCATTTTGGTGTTAACCAAGGCGGACAAGATTTCAAGAACTGTTCAAATAAAACAGAAAAAGGCCATCGGCGCCGCCCTGGGGATGGACGTGTCGGCCCTGACTCTTTTTTCCGCCAAGACGCGGCTGGGAAAGCCGGAGGTCTGGTCCGCCATCGAAAGGGCCGTTCTTGAGGACCACCATGAACATGACTGACAACCCATCCGCTTTTCGATCCGGCTATGTGGCCATTCTCGGTGCACCCAATGCGGGAAAATCGACCCTGCTCAACCGCATGCTGGGTCAGAAGATCTCCATAACATCCAAGAAGCCCCAGACGACCCGCAATCGGATCTTGGGGGTGGTTCACCGGACCGACTCCCAGATGGTTTTTCTGGATACCCCTGGTATTCATCGGGCCAGGAACCCGCTCAATGCACGGATCGTCGATGCGGCGCTGGCCACCCTGTCGGAAGTCGATCTGATCCTTCTGGTGGTGGACGCCCAGACCCCGGATGAGCCGTCGGAACGGCTGTTGCTCAAAAAACTTGCCCAACAACGGCTCCCGGTGCTGCTGGCGCTGAACAAGATCGACCAGGTCAAGCGGCCGGCCCTGTTAACGCAGATCGATCACTGGTCCGGCGACTTTGATTTTGCGGCGGTCGTTCCCATCAGCGCCAAAAGCGGTGAGCAGGTGGACCGGTTGGTCTGTGCCATGGAAGCCACCCTTCCCGTCGGGCCACCCTTTTTTCCGGCTGACAGCCTGACGGACCTGCCCACGCGGTTCATTGCCGCCGAAATGATACGGGAAAAGGCCTTTCGGCTCACCGGCCAGGAAATACCCTACGCCCTGGCGGTCACCATCGATTCCTTCAAGGCGGAAAAGAAGGGCTCCCTCGTTCGGATTCATGCCACCATCCACGTGGAGCGGGATTCCCAGAAAGGCATCGTCATCGGCAAACAGGGAGCCAAGCTAAAGCTGATCGGCGAGAGGGCCCGGCAAGAGATCGAAGAGATGCTGGGCGTCAAGGTTTTTCTTAAACTTTTTGTGCGGCGGCAGAAAAACTGGACCCGGGATACCAAGGCGCTGCGTAAGTTCGGGTACTGATGATCCTTTCTTATCATCCCTGTTATGAGGCCGACATCAATACCCTTTGCGCCGGCCGGCAACCGGATAAAAATGACCTGTCGGCCATCCGTGCCGCCGATGCTGTCATCTTGCCCCAGGGATGCCGAGAAGCGCTCTACCACATGGCCCGGAAAAACTGCCCCCATGTCTTTCCCGACTATGGTGCCCGTTTTCAGTACCCGGGAAAAACCGGGCAGGCCAGACTTTTCCAGGCCCTGTCGGCCCCCCATCCCCGCACCTGGGTCTTTGAGGATACGACGCACTTTCGGCGTTGCGGCGCAACGGTCACCGATGCCGGTTTTCCACTCGTACTCAAGCTGGATTGGGGGGGGGAAGGATACACGGTGTTTCTACTCAACACCAAATCCGATTTAATGCATGCCCTTTCAAGGGCTGCGGCATATGAGCAATCCGGCCAGCGGGGATTTATCCTTCAAGCCTTCATCCCCGGTTCGAATCGGACGCTGCGGGTTGCCGTGATCGGAGAGACCCAAAGGGCTTACTGGAGAATCCAGGACGACCCGTTTGTTTTTGGCACTAGTGTGGCCAATGGCGCGCATATTGACCCTGAATCCGATCCTGACCTTCGCAACAAGGCCCTGACCCTGGCCCTAGATTTTTGCCGACGCGCGCGAATCAATCTGGCCGGCTTCGATTTTATCTTCGATGACGGCGGGTGCGCCCGGAAAGACCCGCGCCCGCTGTTTCTGGAGATCAATTACTTCTTCGGAAGAACCGGCCTGGGGGGCTCTACGCGTTTCTATGCGATGCTGCAGGCCGAAATCGACCGTTGGCTGACCGATCTGGGATTGGGGGTCAACCGACCACCGACGGAGACAGCCGGAGAGACGCAATGAAGCCCTGGGCCTATGATCTGGACCTGCGGGATCTCGAGCGGGAGCGTCAAAAAGCTCGGGTGTTGAGACAATCCCAGTGGTGGCAACGGCGTTGCGCCAAAGGCCGCTGCCATTACTGCGGCCGCCGGACACCGGCCGCAGCGCTGACCATGGATCACATCGTCCCTGTGGCCAGGGGTGGAAAAAGCACAAAGGGAAACCTGGTTCCGGCCTGCAAGTCGTGCAACACCAAAAAAAAACAGCTGCTCCCAATGGAATGGGAAGACTATCTCCAGTCGTTCCAATCCTCGCCGTAACCCTAAACACGTGCTGCCGAAACACGGTTCGGTCGATCTTTCCGGCGATGAGGGACCAGCCGTTTAAGGGACCCATTCACCATCCTTTGCGCTGTATAGCTGTTGACAACGTCACAAATCTGTCTTTTAATCGCGCGACCGCTAATCTTTGCGGAACCCCAATCCCCCGGAGGTCTGATGCGCACGGAAAAAGAGCGGAATTTGCTGCTCAAGGCGTTGGATGCGTTCAAACGAAAAATTGTTGTCATTTCCAGTGACTTTCGTGTTCTGGCGTCCGCCGGCCTCGAGTCCCTCATCGGCGGGGAATCGCCATCGGGGAAATACTGCTACGAGGTATTTTACAACCGCCCCGAACCCTGCGACAACTGCCCGGCCAGGAAGGTTATGGATTCGGGAAAGGCCTCTCTGCGGGACCTTTCGTCAGATACCTTGAACAAAGAAAAAAAATCCTGCCTTTATGCCTATCCCATCACCGACGATGACGAACAGAACGCGATGACGGTCTTCAACTTTGAGCTCCCGGCGTTAGACGGTCTCGAAGAGGAACTGCGGCAGTCCAACCGTTTTTTGCACAACCTGCTGCAAAGCGCCTGTGACGGCGTGATTGCCGCCGACATGACCGGTCAGATCATCATTTTCAACGATGCCGCCGCCGAGGTGACCGGCCACAGTGTCGAAGCGGCGCTCGATCACCTCAATATCAGAGCGATCTACGAGGATGAGATGGCCAGGGAGGTGATGCGAAATCTGAGAAGCGATGCATGTGGGGGTAAGGGCAAACTGAAAAGATACCATATCAAAGCGATTGGCAAAAGCGGAGAGAAAATTCCCATCAGCCTCTACGCCTCCATCATCTACGATGAGAGGGGCCAAGAAGCCGGCTCCATCGGCTTTTTCCATGATTTAAGAGAGCGTATTCACATTCAGCGGAAACTGGAAAAAACCCAACTTCAGTTGGTCCAATCCGAAAAGATGGCCTCCCTGGGAAAGCTGTCTGCCGGGGTTGCGCATCAATTGAACAATCCGCTGGGTGGGATAACCCTTTACACCAAGCTGATGTTGGAAGATTATGATTTGGAGGACAATGCCAAAGAGGATTTACACCGGATTTTAAAAGACGCCCAGCGATGCCGGGACACGGTCAAGGAACTGCTCGAGTTTGCCCGGCAGACACGTCAGTTCATGACACCGCTGAATATCAACAAGGCGATCGACCGCACCCTGTTTCTGATCGAAAACCAGACCCTTTTTCACAACATCGCCGTGGATAAAAAGATGGCCCCGTTTATCCCCCTGGTGATGGCGGACAGTCAGCAGCTGGGACACGTATTCATGAACCTCATCATCAATGCGGCCCAGGCCATGGACGGCAGTGGTACGATCACCATCACCACCCGGGAAACCGCCACCAAGGACCGGGTGCTCGTCGAGATTGCCGACACCGGTCCGGGAATTTCCGCCGAAACCCTGGCGCATATCTTCGAGCCTTTTTTTACCACCAAAGAAGAGGGCGAAGGAACCGGATTGGGGCTGAGCGTCGTATACGGCATCATTGAAAATCACGGTGGTACCATTACCGCCAAAAGTATTCCAGATCGCGGCAGCACCTTTTGTATCGAACTTCCGATCACCCATGAAACTGAAAAAGGAGCCCAACATGCAGAGTACGCCTGATCCCATAACCATTCTGGTGGTCGATGATGAAAAAGGCATCCGGGACGGGTCGAAACGGATCATCAGCCGCATGGGCTGCCACACGCTGACGGCTAAAAACGGGGAAGCGGGGCTGGATATTATCGGCCGGACCGAAGTGGCCATCGTGCTGTTGGATTTGAAAATGCCCGGCATCGACGGCATGGAAGTGCTCAAGCGGATACAGGCAATGGACCGGGATATCCTGGTCATCGTTATTACCGGCTTTGCCACCGTCGAAACCGCCATCGAGGCCATGAAACGGGGCGCCTATGATTTCATCCCCAAACCCTTCGAACCTGATCAGCTGCGAATCGTTGTCAACCGGGCCCGGGAAAAAATCCGCTTCAAACAGGAAAAGGTGAAGCTGGAAGCCGAGCGGCGGCGGACCCTTGCCGATCTGGGAACGGAAAAAAGCAGGATCCACACCATCATCGATTCGCTTCCAAACGGCATCGTGGTAACCAATGCCGACGGCGAGGTGGTGTTGATGAATCCGGCCTTTTGCCGACTCCTGGATCTCGCAGCGGAAACGGCTACGGGGGCGAAGATCTCCAGCTACATTCCCGACGAGGGGTTATGCCGGTTGATTGGAGAGATATCCGGTGGCGGCCATGTGGATTTTGACGATATTCCCACCTACGAGTTTTCCGTCGGCGAGGACCGGTTCCTCATGGCCCGCGGCCGACCGGTCCTGAGCGAACGAAACGCCTGCCTGGGAGCAGTCGTTACCGTCATTGACATCACCAATATGAAGGTCTTGGACCGGCTCAAGTCCGAATTCGTGGCCAAGGTCTCCCATGAACTCAGAAGCCCGCTCTCTACCATCCATGAGCAGTTGGCACTGGTGCTCAACGATCTGGTGGGGCAACTCAGCGAATCGGAAGAACACCTGCTTTCCCGGGCCAAGGAAAAAACACAGGGCCTGATCTCCACCATCGGCGATCTGCTGGACCTGTCACGGATCGAATCCGGAACCACCGGCCAGGAGCCCAAACCGGTTCAGCTGGTGGATTTGCTGAGCAATATCATTGATTTTCTCGGCACCCGCGCCATAACCAGGGGGCAGACACTCACCCTGGACCGGCCGGCGGATCCGCTGCCAACCATCAAAGCCGATCCTCTGGCGTTGGAGAGCATTTTCGGCAACCTGATCACCAACGCCATCAACTACACCCAAAACGGGGGTGCTATTGCGGTAAAGGCAGATATTACCGGCATGAACCTGTGCGTCCGGGTGATCGACAACGGTTTCGGCATCGAAACACGCTACCTGGACAAAATTTTCGACCGCTTTTTCCGTGTGAAGAACGACAAGACCCGCTTCATCACCGGCACCGGGCTAGGACTACCCATCGTCAAGGGGCTGGTGGAGGCCCTCGACGGACGAATTGGTGTCGAGAGTTTTCCGGACAAGGGAACGACCTTTACGGTGTTGTTGCCGGTGGATTAGGATTGGCGTGGTAATGGCGTTGTAATAGAGAAAGTCTTATCGCGTCGGCGCCATTCGTAGAGGGCGATGGCCGTGGCCACGGCGGCATTCAGGGATTCCACGTCCGGAGCCATGGGGATGGCCACGGCATTGGCCTGCCAGCCGGGAGGCAACCCGGGACCTTCCATGCCGGTCAACAGGCAGAAGGATTCGGGAAACGGGGCCCGGGCCAGCGGTTGACCCGACGCGGCCAGGGCAATTAGCGGCAGGTCCCNGGGGAGTTCGGACAGGGACGGACCCTGGAACAGCCTGGCGGAAAAAACCGTGCCGGCCGATGCACGGACGGCCTTGGGGTGAAAGGGGTTGGCGCTTTCGGCCAGCAGAATGATTCGATCCACGTCGAATGCCATGGCGGAGCGAATGACCGCACCCACATTTTCCGGATCTTGAAAGGGAACCAGCAGGCTGCATCCGGCGGGCAGGCCCTCTTCCGGTGGCCAGGGTTCAGGTTCGGGAACATCGAAAAGAACGATGGGTTTTTTGGTTCCAAACAGGTCCAGGACCCGAAACAGATCCGGCGCCAGCTGAATCCATTCCAGGTCGCCCGGGGAATCCGTTGGGGGTGCATGACGCACACCGGAACTGATCCAGGCCAGGCATCGCTCCGGATGTTTTTTGATCACTTCGGCAACCAACCGGCTTCCGCACACCATTGTTTTGCCTTGTTTTTTCACCCCCCGTCCACCCAGGAGCTTTTTCAAGTCCTTGAACATAGGGTTGCTTTCGCTTTCGATGCCCTTGACGCGATGTTTGGATATATGGGTAGTGGGCGTACCGGCTGGAGTCGGCGGGATCTGTCGTTGAAAAAGCACCAGCCGGCGACGGTGTGGGGTATGAGGAATCTGATAGGGAATATCCTCGGCCAGTTTATACGACGAAGAAAAGGTTTTCGAAGCCAATTCAATTTCCTTGTCGCAGCGGGGGCCTTTCATGAAAATGACCATGCCGTCCTGCATGAGACAACCGGCAACGCGCTTTAAAGTATCGGCAATGGGTTCGACGGCCCGGGTGATCACGCCTGCCACCGGCCGGTTGAAATCCGGGGCAATTCCCCGTTCCACGATCTCGATTTCACGAAGGCCCAGTTCGGATAAAACCATTTTTAAAAAGTCGGTGCGGTTTTTCCGGCTCTCGGCCAGCAGGATATGAAGGTCGGGTCGAAATATTTTTAGCGGGATGCCCGGCATGCCGGGGCCGGTGCCCAGGTCGAGAAGTGGTGAGGGCAGCGGTGCGTGTAGGGCAGGCAGGATGGAATCGGCATAGAGCTTGATCACCATGTTCTCGAAATTGCGGATTCGGGTGAGGTTCAATACCGCATCGTGCCGCCGCAGCAGTTGGTGGTAGGCCCACAGCCGTTTAAGTTGAGAGGGCGCAAGATTGATCGTGCAGCGTTTAAGCAAGGCATCCATCTGATCGTGCCCGGGGTTTTTCTTATGTCCGTCTTCCCTTGCAGATGGTGAAGGCCTTGTGCCTGTTGATTTCACATGTTACTCCTTCTTCAATTCAGGCCCTTGTGGTCGATTCATGCCGACCAATGCGCTATTTTGCACAACCGATTCATAGGCCGGACGGAAACAATGCACGCCGACACAATCGAAACCGAAGGGCACTCGTTTTTTGATCCTCTTTGGCCGGTCCTTTATGAGGATAACCATTTGCTATCGCTTTATAAACCATCGGGACTGCTGGTTCAAGGGGATCGTACCGGTGACACGTGCCTGCTGGATCTGGGCAAACGGTGGCTCAAGGAGCGCTATCAGAAACCGGGTCGGGTGTTTCTGGGAATGGTTCACCGACTGGATCGTCCGGCGGCCGGGGTCATCCTGTTTGCTCGCACCTCCAAAGCGGCCGGTCGTTTGTCCCGGCAGTTCCGTGAGCGCACGGTGGAGAAGCAATACCTGGCCGTCGTGGAAGGCACGCTCCCCGGTGAATCCGGCCGGGTTATCGATCACATCGAACGCCGGGACCGGGTGAGCCGTGTCGTGCCGGCATCCACGGCGACCAGCCAGGAAGCCCGGCTGCGCTATAGGGTCCTCCGCACGGATCATGAGAAAAGCTTGCTGCAGATTTTTCTGGAGACCGGCCGGCGCCACCAGATCCGTATCCAACTGGCCCACCTGGGACATCCGATCCTGGGAGATCTGCGGTATGGGGCCGATCACCCCCTTCCCGGCCGGTCGATCGCCCTGCTGGCCCACGAATTGAGGGTGGCTCATCCGACCCGGGGCGAGCGGCTGGTGCTCACCTGTCCCATACCACAAGGCTGGCCCTTTCCGGATCTCGACACGTCAGACGGCCGGCGTCCCCCCTGGGATTGGCGGGCATTTGAATCGGTAATCAGCGTAACCGACGGATGATGATGCCGTCCATATTCTCATTTTCCTTAAATTCGGAAAGGGATTGTGCGGCTTGTTTATAGGTCTCAAAATGGCCGAAACACACCACATGCCATTTTCGCTGTTTGGCGTCGGCGACGCCGAAGATAGAGGGTTCATAGCCCCTTTTGGTTAATGCGGCAATTGTATTTTCGGCATAGGTTTTGGTCAGATAGGATCCCACTTGAATGGTATACGGTGCCGGTGTATCAGGTCCATGGGCCGTCGCGGCCAAATCGGCCTGGGGTGCCGATGCCGGTGGAACGGGCTGGATCTCCTTCTCCTTCTCGGTTTTTTGCAGAATTACTTCCGGCCGGCCTATCACAGCCGGGGATGCCGGTTGCGGTGCTGCTGCTGCAGCCCCCGACGTTGGCGCCGGTTGCGGCATGGGTTGGTTTTCGACAAGCAGCCCTTTGCCGGGATCAGGGGCAATGGGTTCGGATTGGGCCGCCGCTGCAGGCGCGTTTGCATCAGCGACGCTTACGGTTGCAGCAATCGGTTCCGGTGTGCTCACGGCCGGTTGCGGTGGTGCCGTTTCAGCGAAAGCCGGTTGCGAATCATTTTGTTCCGGCGCCCCAGCCACTTGGGTAACGGCCCCAGCGGCCCGAGGGGGCGTTGTTTCTAATTGTCGGGCGGACCCATTGGGGTCGGCAGCGGGTTCAGACGTTTGGCTTGGCAACGCAGGGGGCATTGAGGGCACTTTTACCCTCACGGGCGCAGGGGCGGGAGCCGGTTCGCAAAAAAAACGCTGCGATTTGGTTTGCCAAATCAGGGCCCCGACCAAGATCACCAAAACAATCAGCCCGATCCAAACGACCGGGCGTTTTTTCTTTTGCAGAGAGCGCTCTTTTTCCATTGTTGTTACCTCCAAATTGAGTGGGCAATATGCCGTCGTGATACCGGCATTGACACACGAGCACCGCATCAATATAATTGCGTGCGTAAAAAGCAAACGCTATCTTTCTATCATGAGTCAACAATAAGCAAAAGAAGTAATTTGAAACCGCATATGGTTCAACCCATCTACCTGGATTACAATGGCACCACGCCCCACGACCCGGAAGTGATTGCGGCCATGCGGCCCTTCCTGGAAATCGAATTCGGCAACCCCTCCAGTTCCCACTGGTACGGCATCCGCCCCAAAAAAGCAGTGGAAGCCGCCCGCCGGCAGGTGGCCGGTTTGCTGGGCTGCCAACCGCAAGAGGTGTTCTTCACCTCCGGTGGCACGGAGTCCAACAATCACGCCATCAAGGGCATGGCCCGGATCCTGAAGGAAAAAGGCCGTCATCTCATTACCAGCACCGTGGAGCACCCGGCGGTGCTGGAGGTCTGCCGATCCCTGGAAAAAGAGGGCTTTGAAACCACATATGTGGATGTGGACGATAGCGGCATGGTCGGTGCGGATGCCATCGCCGCCGCCATCCGGTCGGACACCATCCTGATTACCATCATGCACGCCAACAACGAGGTGGGAACCATCCAGCCGATTGCCGCGATCGCTGCCCTGGCCAAGCAAAACGGGATCTGCATGCACACCGATGCGGCCCAGAGCGTGGGTAAGATCGCCACAGATGTTCAAACACTGAACGTGGATCTGCTCTCCGTGGCCGGGCACAAGATATACGCCCCCAAGGGTATCGGTGCGCTCTATGTGAGAAGCGGACTGCTGCCGGAGAAGTTCTGCCATGGCGCCGGCCAGGAGATGGGCTGGCGGGCCGGCACCGAAAACGTGCTGGAGATCGTGGGGCTGGGCAAGGCCTGTGAGATGGCTGACCGTAGCCTCGAGCATGCCGGCCGACACCTGACGGCCATGCGTGACCGCCTTCACCAGGGCCTGATGGATCAGTTGGGTCATATTCGCCTCAACGGCCATCCGAAGGCACGTCTGCCCAACACCTTGAACCTGTCGTTCAAGGACCTGGAGGCCAACCGCGTCCTGGAAGAGATTGGCCTCAAGGTGGCCGCCTCGGCCGGTGCCGCCTGCCATGCCGACACCGTGACGCTGTCCCACGTTCTGGAGGCCATGCGGGTGCCCGTGCCATGGGCCAAGGGAACCGTGCGTTTTTCCACGGGGCGCATGACCACGGATGAGCAGATCGATTGTGCGATTAATGTGGTGGTCGACGCCGTCAACCGCTTAAGGTCGTAGATGAAACCGCGCCGGCTGCGTCTGTTTGATGGGAATTAGAAGAACAGATACTGCTCGCCCGATGTCGGGGCCTTTTTTTTCAAGATGGTATCGGCTTTGATCACCGGCACATCCGTTCCGTTGAAATCGACGATCTGTACGGTGCCGTCCACCCGGATCCAATCTTCGTCATCGAAGGCCTCCACACCTGCTTTTTCCACAAACACCCACACCGGCAGGGCGTCCGCCGCACAGCAGAAGATGGCAAAGCGGAAAAGGGTAAGGTAATTTTCAGGCATGATGTCGGGTCGGTAGACCATCCCTTCGGTGACCACCCGCCGGCCGTCTATCTGTTTCATCCGCCGGGCGATCTCCAGCAGGGACATGTCGGGCTTCGGTTTCGCATTCCCGGTTTTGGCTTTTCCGCTTTCCAACAGGCGCAAAAGGGTTTGCTGCTCCATCCCCGTATATTTTTTAGTCAGCGCATGGGCGCCCAGGCGCTGATCGACAACCGTGCTCAGGAAAAGCAACGGTGCCATGAGCAGGAGTGCCCGGGCGGATGCCGCAGCCAACGGCCAACCGATGCTTCGCCGTTTCGGACCGTAGAGGATCACTCCCATAAATGCAGCCAGCAGTATACCCCCACCCGCCAGAAACAGCCTGAACCGCGGGTGAAGAAAGGCTTTGTCGCTGCCGGTCAGCAGCAGCCAGCATATGACACCCAGCCAGAGGCCAAAAAGAAACACGTCGAGGTAGTGGCCGATCAGGGTCGCCATCGCCTTTACCATCCGGATCATCTGCCCACCCATGTGCCGGCCATCATGCTTAGAAAAACGATGATGAAGGTCAAAAGGGACATAACCAGGATCAGGCGTTTTTTGAAGACCCTGAAATACATGGCCACCAGTTTCAGATCCAGCATGGGGCCCAGTACCATAAAGGCCATTTGGGCGGTAAGGGGCAGTGTGGTGCGAAAGGATGCCGCCACGAAGGCATCGGCTTCGCTGCACAGGCTCAGGAGCAGTGCCAGGGTCATCATGGCCAGAACGGACAGGGGCAGCGATCCGAACAGGGCGGCCAGGTCGCCCCGCGCCACCAGGGTCTGGAGTACGCCGGCCACGAAAGCGCCGAAAACCAAAAACCGGCCGATATCGATAAAGTCCGACGCCCCGTGCCGGAAAGCCCGGCGTATTTGAATTGAAATTCCGGGTGATGATGCCGGTTCATTACAGCCGTCATCCATTTCCCCGATATTTCCCCTGGGCTCGTTTACCAGCGCCGTTTTTCGTGAAAAGAATCGATCGATCAGCAACCCCACGGCCACAGCAATCAGATATCCGGATACCAGCCGATACCCGGCGATGGCCTGATTGTTACCGTAAGCCACCGCCGTGGACAGGGCCACCAGGGGATTGACGATGGGTCCGCCCAGCAGAAAAGCGATTCCGGCACCCAAGGGCAAACCTTTGCCGAAAAGCCGGCGCACCACCGGTACGATGGCGCACTCACATACCGGGAAAACCAGGCCGAGGCCGGCTGCCAGGAGAATGGCCGGCAGGGGCCGAGCCGGAACGATGTGCGTGATTATTGTTTTTGAAACAAAGACCTCGATGAATCCACCGATGAATGCGCCCAGCAGCATGAAGGGCAGGGCTTCCAGGAATATGGAAACGAAGGTGATGCTCAAGGTGGCAAATTCAGGGGTGTGGCGAAAAAAAACAATCAAACCGGCCATCGAAGCAATAAATCCAAACTGAACAAAGACGATCAGTCGGACGGTCGGCGTCGCACACGGGGCCTGCTGATGATGGCAAGGCGTGACCGGCGTTTCAGAGACGAAGGGGTTCATTTATTTCATACAGTTTGTGCAGATGCCGTCCACGCGGATTTCCACCTTATCGATGCGGCCGGGGAAGGTTTTTCGCAGTGCGCCGCTATCCACATTCAGGCTGTCCGGCGTTAAACAGTCCATCTGACCACAGTTTGTGCAGTAAAAATGGGGATGGGGCCGATGGTTTTCGTTGGGCGCCATGCCATAGTAAAACGCCCGGCCGCCGGTGCTGATGCGATCCACCAGTCTATGTTCCACCAGCAGATCAAGGATGCGGTAAATGGTGACCCGGTTGATGCTGCAGGTCCGCTCCAGGGTTTTGAAAATATCGGCGGCGGACAGGGGGTAGCTGTTGTTACCGATCACTTCGAGTACACGAAGCCGGTTGTCGGTCACATCCAGATCCGCGGCGTTCAGCAGGTTCTCGTAATTGCATCGATTGCACATGTTAGCTCCTCTGCGGTTCCACGGCGATGTTTTTTTTCGGGATCTTTCTGCGGCCAGGGATCAACCGTTCAACCAGCAGGTTGAGGAAGAAAAAGATGCCTGCCACCATGATGATGGATGCCCCCGAGGTGAGGTCAAAGGCGAAGGAGATCCACAACCCGGCAACCGTAAACACAACACCCAAGACGCTGGATCCGATCATCATCTGCAGCAGGGAGCGGGCATACTTTTCCATGATGAAGGGCGGAATGGTGAGCAGGGCAATCACCAGGATCAGTCCCACCACCTGGATCACCATCACCACGGTTACGGCCAACATGCCGATGAGCAAAAAGTACAGGGCGGTAACCGGAACCCCGCGAATGCGCGCAAACTCTTCGTCGTACGATAGGGCCAGCAGGTCTTTGTAGTAAACGGCCACCAATGCCACAATGAAAAGGCCCATGGACACCATGATCCACAGGTCGGCGTCCGGTACCGTGAGGATGCTGCCGAACAGGTAGCTCATGAGATCTACGTTGTAGCCGGGACTCAGGTCGATCAGGATGATGCCGCTGGCCATGCCCAGGGCCCAGATGACACCGATGATGGTGTCGGCCCGGTGTTTGTCCTTCAAGGTGACCGCAGCCATGATCATGGCCGCGCCCAGGGAAAATCCCAGGGTTCCCGCCAGGTAGGGCCAGCCGAAGTAAAAGGCCAGGCCGATACCGCCATAGGCGGCGTGGGCGATGCCGCCGGAAAGGAAAACAATGCGGTTGACCACCACCAACGTGCCCATGATGCCGCAGATGACGCTGGCCAGCAGACCGGCGGCCAGGGCATTGCGCATGAACTCAAATTGCATCACCTCGATCACGATTCACTCCTTGTGGTGTTCCAGCACGCGATGGGGCAGGTGGCCGTGGGTGACCAGTTCCACGGGGCAGGTTTCTTCCATGGTACACGGGTACATGGTTTCCAGCATATCTCCGGTAATCTCGGCCTGCTGGTGGTAATACAGCCGGCGGTTGACGCAGGCCACGGACTTCACATAGGTGGAGATCACCAACAGGTCGTGGCTGACCACAACAATCGTGACGTCCTTGTTCAGTCGTTTGAGCAATTGGTAAAACGCCGTCTGCCCCCTGGAGTCGATGCTGGCCGTGGGCTCGTCCAGCAGGAGCAGTCGGGGCCGGGTGACCAGGGCCCGGGCAATAAATACCCGCTGGCGCTGGCCGCCGGACAATTCGCCGATCCGGCGGTGGGCATTATCGGCCATATCGATCCGGTCCAGGGCCTCCAGCACATCCCGGCGGTCCTGCGCGCTGTTTTTAGACCATCTTTTCCCGGGGGCCAGCTTTCCCATGAGTACGACATCCAGGGCCGTGATGGGAAAACGCTGGTTGATGTGCACATCCTGGGGTACATACCCGATGTGATGGGAGACGCGAACGGCCGGTTTTCCCATGACCCGGATCCGTCCCCGTTGCGGTTTGAGCAGTCCCAGCATCAGTTTGAGCAGGGTTGTCTTGCCGCCACCGTTGGGGCCGATCATGGCGATAAAATCACCCTCCCCAACGGCCAGGTTCACCGCTTCGAGCACCGGCTGCCCGTTGTAGGTAAAGTTCAGATCGGTGATCTGGATGATGGGGTCAAGCAGGTTGTGATCATTCGAAAGCATGTTTAAATTCCCCGGCGACGTGGCGCAAATTGGTTGCCCAGTTCCGGGCCAGCGGATCGACAGCGAGCACCCGACCGCCGATCGCTTTGGCGATCTGCCGGGCGTTTTTGGACGAGAACTGGGGTTGCACGAAAACCACTTTGATCCGGTTCGCGCGTGCATGTTCGATCAATGCTTTGAGTTGTGCCGGTTTTGGGCTTTTGCCTTCGACCTCAATGGACACCTGATTCAATCCGTAGGTGTGGGCAAAGGTTCCCCATGAGGGATGAAGCACCATGAAGGACGACCCCTTCAACGCGTCAAAAGTGGTTCTCAGGTAGGCGTCCAGATCCACCAGGTCAAGAATAAAGGCCCGGTAATTGGTTTCATAGAGCGAGTGATGGGCCGGATCAACGGATTGAAGTGCCGTGAGAATCGATCNGGCCTGTAGCATGACCAGGGGCGGGGAGAGCCAGATGTGAGGATCNAGGCCGCCCCGGTGGTGGTGTTCTTCTTCGGGGTCATCGTCCGCATGGTGGCCGCCATGGACGGCCATGGGCAGCTTCATGATGCCATGATCGGTATGAACCACTTTCATCCGAGGGTTAATGGCGGTTAATTTTTCCAGCTTGGCGGTTTCAAACTCGATGCCGACGGCAAAATAGAGAACCGCCTTGGAAAGGGCCGCCATCTGCTGCGGCTTGGGTTCATAGGTGTGCGGATCCGCGCCGGGTTCCACCAACACCTGCACATCCACCAGGTCTTTGCCAATCTGTTGCACGAAGTAACGCTGGGGGGCAATGCTGACGAAAACGGGAACCCGCTCCGCAGCCCATGCGCAGGAAATAAGTCCAAATAAAATTGAAAAAACAGTCACTATTGATGTTTTTAGATCAAACATCACGTCCCTCCAAATCCATTCAAAGTTTGTGTCGTAGGGTAAAACTTCTCAATGCAAATCTATTGCATGGTTTGTGTTTTGGCAAGATCTGATTGGAAAAAGAGGATTTTCGGGAATGATCGGGATGCTTAATCTCGAGTCCACTCATCGGACGGCCGCTCGGGTTTTTCAAGGACGTCCCCTCTTTCCCTAAAAACCACCAGGCAGCTGTCCCGGTTATCCAGCGACCGGAAAGGATTACCATCAGGGTGCCATCGGTCAGCCGTCTGTTTTACAGTGCTGCTTCCATGGATGCGCTATCCAAGATGTCGCCGAGTTTGAGCATGGGGAACCCCCCTCAGAGAAGTGACAATTTTCAAGAATCCCGGGTGCGTCTAATCCGGCTAATCGCAGCGTTCTCGTTCAAATAGCACAAAAAAAAGTTGCTTAGTTTTTCAAGGACGTCCCCCCTC
>JGI24023J19991_10000106_pt1 | contig 54039 bp, 46 predicted proteins | sample Cruoilmetagenom1_FD_19991 | JGI IMG/M metagenome (IMG submission 19991)
TTTAAATGTTAAAGAGAAAGACTTTATTGTGGTTTTAATTGGAAAATTCACAAGAATTTAGCCGCTATGTTGAAAACAAATTGACGATAACCATTGGTATGAGTATGATTCGCGCTTCCTTTTGTTGCTCAGCAGTTGCTGGCTAAAAGGGCTTCTGTTCAGTTTTCATTGAAAATAAATCAGAAGCTCTTATTAAGATGGCATGATAAAGGAAAATGAATATCGGGGTGTAGCGCAGTTTGGTAGCGCGCCTGCTTTGGGAGCAGGATGTCGGGGGTTCGAATCCCTCCACCCCGACCACTCATACACATAGTAGAGTATGCCAGCAAAGTGTGTTGATGGCGCCTGTAGCTCAACTGGATAGAGCATCGGCCTTCTAAGCCGAGGGTTGCAGGTTCAAGTCCTGCCGGGCGCACCATTTTGGTATATCTGCTCTGAGCGTATGGGTAAATTAACTTGTCCAGACGAGTGATGTAGGCAATCAATAATATTTGCCCAGAAGTATTTGCTCGGATATAGTAAAACTCGCTAATCGGTTTATGGTGGGCGTAGCTCAGTTGGTAGAGCTCCGGATTGTGATTCCGGCGGTCGTGGGTTCAAGCCCCATCGTCCACCCCATACACGGGTCATTAGCTCAGTTGGTAGAGCAGGAGACTCTTAATCTCTTGGTCGAGTGTTCGAGTCACTCATGACCCACCAATATTATCCAGTCACTGTGACAACTTCATTCCATTGTCTTGATGGAATGAGTGGTTACGGGTTCCAGTTTTGTATTCCTGTCTTATATAGCCGCTGTTCTCGAACAATCCCTATGTTTATGAGTACTAACAATAGCAAATACGGGTTCCGTGTAATAAGAGCCTGTACTGGCTAACCCACAGCCATCACCTGAATTTTACTCTCTGGCAGAACACCTAACCGATGTTAGATATGAAATGACATCATTGCTCCTGCTATGCCTATTATTTCGGGCTGTCAGCGCAGAGATCAGGTGGATATACCAAGCTAAAATCCAGGCGTTGTATTTTATTTAACATATGTTACTATTTAAATAACATTTAACAGTTATTTACATATTGATGTCAGGTGTGATTTGCGGGTGTCTGGCATCTAATGCATTGTTAAATAAAGAAAACATTATATTCACATAATGTTAATGCGGGGGTCATTAATCATGGTCAAGATACCAGTTTATTTCGATCTGAACGGGATACATCAGATCGCCATCTTCGAAGAAAGGGATGACGGTAGTTTTCGTCGGACGACAGAGCAGCCCATGCGACTCTTGCGCGAGAGCATAATGGGTATTGGCCCGGCAGTGGGAGAATTGGTGTCTACCCTTAATGATCGGGAAGAGCGTCAGTGGCATTCACCCACGGTGCATTTCAGGCATCGGTACAGCAGCTATTTTCGTTTCCTCAGAGAGCAATTGCACCAACACAGAATTTTTGTTTTTTCGCGCGAATCCATTAGCGCTCGGGTGACACGTTTGAATGTCCATGAGTTACAACTCATACCGACCGCATCCAGGCAAGTGCATTCACTGCTAATGAAGAAATTGATTGAGGCAGTCGATCTGGATCTGGACCGAGTGTCAGTAGAAACGAATGAGCATAACAACCATATTGCCTGAACGTGATAATGCCATTATGCAAAATTCCTGATGAGGGAATAAATACATGTCGGGCTCGGTCAGGTCAGGCAAAAAGTTTGTTAGCTATTGAATTATAATAATAATATCTAATATTTTAGAAGAGTGAACCTGCTTAAGACATAGTATCTTGATTAAAGATATATGACTGGCAGCCGATAACAACCATATTTCGAGTGCTTAATTAATGACATGCACACGGGCTGTGTAGCAAATCGATTATGGTGTTATGTACCAACTTATTCTGAACGAAAAAAGAAGCAGGGTGCGTGGGCTTCCTGATTTACCGCCATTTCCGGCAGTAGGTCAGCAGATACTACGCCAGGTGACCAGTGAGCAGGTGGATATACCGCGCCTGGCGAAAACCATTGAGCGCGATCCGGCGGTGTTTGGGCGAATTATCGGCGTTGCCAATTCTGCCTATTATGGTTGTCAGGATACGATTTATACCATTAGTCATGCCATTGTGCGTGTGCTTGGGTTGAATATGGTCAAGAGTCTGGCCCTGGGCATCGTTTTGAATGAGCCCTTCAGGCATACCGCCTGCCAGGGTTTTGATATGAAAAGACATTGGTTTCAGTCCTTGTATACAGCCATGTTGGCGCAGATGTTGGCGCGAAGGATTGATAATGACGAACATGATTTTAGTGACCAGGCCTATATTGCCGGCATGTTAAATAATTTGGGGGAGCTGGTGCTCGCCTATCTTTTTCCATCAGAGATGAGTGACGTTATGTTACGTATGCAACGCGAACCCGATAGTGATGTGATCGCCCTACAGGCAGACACGGTGGGTATCACCAGTCACGAAGCCTGTTCCATCCTGGCGAAAAAATGGCATTTGCCGGTGAGTTTGCAGACCGTGTTTCGATATCGTGACTCACCTGAGTATGAAGGCAGATATTCTCAACTCGTTCATCTGACAAGATTGAGCGATCAATTAGCGTGCAGTACAGAGATAGGTGAGATGCCTCTGCCTGCAGAGATAACCGTTCAGGCAGTAAAGCTGGGACTGGAAAACCGACAAATGGAGAAACTCGTGACAAAAATACCCGCCATCTATCAGGAAGTCAGTAACCTGGCGGCTGTGTTGTCAGAGGCATAAGGCGATGAATACCGATCAGTTGGTCAGTCTTTTTCAAAGTGTAAACCGTGGTACGGTGAGCCTGGTTGATTCGTTGTCGGTCTTGTCAGCCGTTAGTGAGTTGAACGATGTCAAAGTTGAGATAGACCTGCATTCAGGCATGCTGAGGGTCCTGCTGGAAAATCTGGACATAGAACGGGCTGCCCTGTTTCTCAGGCAAGGCGATCATCTGGAATTAGTGACTACGGCTATCTGGGGGAGCACCGACATTATTAGCCGACACAGGCAGGATGAATGGCGCGAGTATGATGTTAGTTTAAATGAAAGTGCCGTTGGTAAAGCGGCCATTTCGAAAAAAATCAGATATCAAAAATGTCCGCAATTACCCGGATTTTTTACGCCGGTTGTTAACAAAGAAGATCACAATGATGTGATCGGTATTCGTACAAAAGCTAATGCCCTGATGTATGTCCCGCTGGTGAGTCAGGATAACGTGCTGGGTGTTCTTTGCTTGCACTATAATCTGAATGAAGCCGTGCTTTCGACGCTCGACCAGTTTTTTCCATTATTTGCCAGGTTCTATGTGCAGACATTAATGAATTTTCGTTATATGCATGACTTGCAGGGGCAGGTAAAAGAAAGGACGCAACAGTTGGAAGAAGCCTTGCAAGATTCCAGGCAGCAACACGACAGTGACAACAGCGGGGTATTGGCAGACGAAGTAACCGGTCTGCCCAATCGCCGTTTTTTCTGTGCCGAATCGCTTTCAGCCCTGGCGCGTGCAGCTCGCTACAAGCGCGCATTCAGCTGCTGTGTTATCGAGATCAAAAAAGGTTACGATGTCAGCGTACTTGAGGCCTTGGCGGATATACTGAAAATGCAGGTACGCGAGAGCGATATCCTGGCGCATCTGCGCGACAGGCAGTTTATATTGTCATTACCCGAGGTGGATGCCGAAGGTGTCTATCTGTTCGCACAGCGTATTCTGGCAGTGCTTGAAGAACTCGCAGAGTCAGTAGACCTTTTCGATGCGATAGAATTGCAGATCGGTCTATCCAGCTTGAATGACGAGATGTCAGGAAGTACAGAGTCCGTCCTGGATAAGCTGATGTCCCTGGCAGGGCAGGCCATCCGCCTGGGAGCAGATCGTGGCAGGTGTATTTATCATATAGATGATAGCCGTGACCTCGATCAGGAGATGGCGCGCTTATCACTATGAGAGTATGCTGCAAGCTTGTTTATAATAACGTCAATAGCTAAATAAATATATTGTAATCAATGCCTTAAGTTTATTATTCGCCATATAGCTTATTCCCTGTTTAAGTCCATCCTGGTAAATATTTTGTATGATTAATCTATCATCGTGCAAAATTTTACATAGATACTGTATAATGCTTTGCTTACTGACAAAACAACTGTATCTTTCTGTCCTGGCATTCATTTCGTTTCCATATGAAGGTTTTGTTTTGATAAAGGCTAATAGCCTGTCAGGCTTGGTTATGTCAGTATAAAAAAGAATCTGCGAGAGTGGCGGAATTGGTAGACGCGCTGGATTTAGGTTCCTGTGGGGTAACCCGTGAGAGTTCGAGTCTCTCCTTTCGCACCAAATACTAACAGGCGATTTTTTGCCTGTTTTACCATGACTACAATTATGAATAATTGTACAGCGATATAAAGATTTGAGGTAAAACCATGCAAGTTTCAGTTGAATCTACCGGAGCCCTGGGCCGTAAGATTACAGTACAAGTACCTTCAGAGCGGATAGACGATGCCGTGGATAAAAAATTGAAGGATCTCACTCGCTCGGTAAAGCTGGACGGATTTAGGCCTGGCAAGGTGCCCCTCAAGGTCGTACAGAAGAAGTTTAGTGGCCAGGTTCGCCAGGAAGTCATCAGCGAGGTGTTGCAGTCCACCTTGTATGAAGCTATCAACCAGGAAAAACTCAAGCCCGCCGAAGGGCCCAAAGTCGAAAACATCAACGTGGAACCGGGGCAGGCGATGGAATACAGCGCCACATTTGATGTTTATCCGGAAGTAAAACTGGCATCATTGGAAGGCGTTAAAGTCGAGAAGATTGTCTCAGAAGTTGCCGATGCTGATGTCGACAAGATGTTTGAGAAATTGCAGACCCAGAAGGTTGAATGGGAAAATGTTGACCGGGCCTCTGAAGAAGCGGATCAAATCATTATTAATTTTGTTGGTCGTATTGATGGCGAAGAGTTTGAGGGTGGCAAGGCATCGAATGTCCCTCTGGTGCTAGGCTCAAACAGTATGATCTCAGGATTTGAAGAGCAGCTCGTTGGTGCTAAGGAAGGCGACAAAAAAACGATTGAGGTCACTTTTCCCGAGGATTATCAGGGTAAGGAGGTTGCCGGTAAAAAGGCAGCATTCGATATCGAAGTGATCAAGGTCAACAAACCTGTTCTGCCAGAATTAAACGATGAGTTTGCACAGGCCTTCGGTATTGCCGATGGTCTCGAAGCCTTTCGCAAGGAAGTGCGTTCCAACATGGAACGTGAGTTGGCAACCCGTTTACAGGCACAAACAAAAAATGCTGTCATGGATGCATTACTCGAGGCCAATGAGCTGGAAGTGCCACAGGCACTGGTTGATGACGAAGTCGAAAATCTGGCCAAGCAAGCGATGGGAAATAAACCCGAGGCCTTGAAAGGTATGAATTTGCCCAAAGAATTATTCCAGGAGCAGGCAAAAAAACGTGTCACTCTGGGTCTGCTGGTGGGAGAAGTTATTCAAGCTAATAATTTGCAGGTCGATAAAGAACAGGTAAAGAATAAGCTGAGTGAAATAGCAGCAACATATGAACAGCCTGATGAGGTGATCAAGGCTTACAGTCAGAATCCTAATTTGCTACAGAGCCTGGAAGGCCTGGTGCTAGAGGACCAAGTGGTGGAATTGCTGGTCAAACAGTTGGAAATGGCTGAAAAAAGCATGGCATTTGAAGAAATTATGAATGAAAATCCGTCTTAATAGTCTACAGTTTTACTAAAGGAAAGATAATAATGACCGATATTTTGGATAAGGGCGCCCTGGATGCACGTGGTGTGGGACTGGTTCCCATCGTGGTTGAACAGACACCTCGGGGTGAGCGCTCCTATGACATCTATTCTCGACTCCTCAAAGAGCGTGTTATTTTTGTTGTAGGGCAGGTTGAGGATTATATGGCGAATTTGATCGTAGCCCAGTTGCTTTTCCTCGAATCCGAGAACCCGGACAAGGATATCCATATGTATATTAATTCTCCGGGTGGATCGGTCACTGCGGGCTTGTCAATTTACGATACTATGCAGTTTATCAAGCCTAACGTAAGTACGATGTGTATTGGTCAGGCAGCCAGTATGGGTGCTGTATTACTGGCAGGTGGAGAAAAGGGCAAGCGTTATTGTTTACCCCATTCACGCGTTATGATTCACCAGCCTATGGGTGGGTTTCAGGGGCAGGCAGTCGATTTCGAGATCCATGCCAAGGAAATTCTGCATATACGCGAGCGCCTGAACAAGATCCTGGCGGATCATACGGGTCAGCCCATGGATACGATCAAGGTGGATACTGATCGTGATAATTTCATGAGTGGTGAAGAAGCAGTGGAATATGGCATGATTGACGAGGTATTAATGAGTCGACAGCCAAGCACTACAGAATAAGTGGTTAATATTCTCGTAGTATTTATCAACCCATTTTATTTATTAAACAATGGGTTAGAGGCGCAGTAATTGCATTTGACTTGAAATAAGTGCCAAGATGATGCAATGTGCTAGATAGAAAAGCCATTTGGTATGGTCTGAGGTTGAATATGAGTGATGATAAACACAATAAGGGCGATGATAGCGGTAAGTTGCTGTATTGCTCCTTTTGCGGCAAAAGCCAGCACGAAGTAAGGAAGCTGATTGCCGGTCCATCGGTATTTGTCTGCGATGAATGTGTCGAACTATGTAACGATATTATTCGCGAGGAGATGCAGGAAAAATCGACGACTGAAGAAAGCCAGCTACCAAAACCAAGTGAAATTAATGATGTACTCAATGAGTATGTGATTGGTCAGGCAAGGGCAAAAAAAATATTGTCCGTTGCTGTATACAATCACTACAAGCGACTGGAAATTTCACAGTCACAAAACGATATCGAAATCTCAAAGAGTAATATACTCCTTATCGGTCCGACCGGTTGTGGTAAGACACTGCTGGCTGAAACGCTTGCGCGGCTGCTTAATGTTCCCTTTACCATAGCCGACGCTACCACGTTAACCGAAGCCGGTTATGTGGGTGAGGATGTCGAGAACATTATTCAGAAGCTGCTGCAAAAATGTGATTACGATGTAGAAAAGGCTCAGACTGGTATTGTCTATATCGATGAAATCGACAAGATCTCGCGCAAATCAGAAAACCCATCGATTACCCGTGATGTGTCTGGAGAAGGCGTGCAACAGGCGCTGTTAAAACTGATAGAAGGTACCGTTGCCTCTGTACCACCGCAGGGTGGACGTAAACATCCCCAGCAGGAATTCCTGCAGGTCGATACCTCCAATATCCTGTTTATTGTGGGTGGTGCATTTGCTGGCCTTGAGAAGATTATACGCGGTCGTTCCGAGAAGGGCGGTATCGGATTTTCTGCCGAGGTTAAAAGTAAGGACGAGGAAATCAGTGTTGGCGAAACCTTGTATGATGTTGAGCCAGAGGACCTGGTCAAATATGGCTTGATTCCAGAGTTTGTGGGTCGCTTGCCTGTGGTTGCGACACTCGAGGAATTGAATGAAGATGCGTTGGTCAGGATCCTGACAGAACCTAAAAATGCACTGGTCAAACAATATTCAAAAATGTTTGAAATGGAAGGTTCCGAGCTGGAGTTCCGCGAGGATGGTCTGAATGCGATTGCCTTAAGGGCTATGGATAGAAAGACCGGCGCACGCGGCCTGAGAACCATTCTCGAGCATGTTCTGCTGGACACTATGTATGATCTTCCTTCCATGGAAAATGTCAGCAAGGTGGTTATCGATGAAGCCGTGATCAAGGGAGAGGCCAAGCCTTATATGATCTTTGACGGTAACGACCAGCAGCGTGTCGCATCAGACTAATACAGCTGCTCAAAAATTAACCACTCATTCTTCTTCATCAGTGGTCAGGGAAGACCATTGACTGATAAATATATCACCTACCATATTGAAATGGCCTTTTACTGGCCATATATAGTATCCAATCTATATGAAATTATATTAAAGTCCTTTAAGAGACCTTATTCCATGAGAGGGAATAATAATGGAGCATGAAGATAAAACACCCAAGGTGATTGATGGTCAGACATTGGTCATACCCGTATTACCCTTGCGAGATGTTGTGGTTTACCCGCATATGGTTATCCCATTGTTCGTAGGTCGGGAAAAATCCATCAAGGCTCTTGAGGGCGCGATGGAGAGTGATAAAAAAATATTACTGGTTTCGCAAAAAAGTGCTGATGTCGATGATCCCACGGTAGAGGATATTCATCGAGTCGGCACCTTATCCACCATCCTGCAATTATTAAAATTACCCGATGGTACCGTCAAGGTGCTGGTGGAAGGTGTTGAGCGTGCACAAGTGGTCAGTTATGTGGCCAATGATGAGCATTTTTCTGCACAGATAAAATTACTCGATCAGGAAGAAAAAGAAGATCGTGAAGTTGAAGTGCTGACACGTTCTTTAATGACGCAATTTGATCAGTATGTGAAATTAAATAAAAAAGTACCTCCCGAGATCCTGACGTCATTATCAGGTATTGATGATGCGGGTCGCCTGGTTGATACCATCGCGGCACACATGTCCCTGAAGTTGGACGAAAAGCAAAAGATTCTGGAGATGATCAATCTGCAGGAGCGTCTGGAACACTTGCTGGTTCTGGTTGAAGAGGAAATCGATATCCTCCAGGTTGAAAAACGTATTCGCTCGCGCATCAAACATCAAATGGAAAAGAGTCAGCGCGAGTATTATCTCAATGAGCAGATGAAGGCTATCCAGAAAGAGCTGGGTGACATGGATGATGTCCCCAACGAGATGGAAGACCTGGGTAAAAAGATCGAAAAAGCTCGCATGCCCAAGGAAGCCAAAGAGAAGGCTGTCGCTGAACTGAACAAGCTCAAGCAGATGTCACCGATGTCGGCCGAGGCGACTGTGGTCAGGAACTATATCGACTGGCTTGCCAATTTGCCGTGGAAAAAGAAAACCAAGGTACATCATGACCTCACAGAAGCCCAGGATGTTCTTGATNCCGATCACTACGGTCTTGAGAAGGTTAAGGAACGTATTCTTGAGTATCTTGCTGTGCAACAACGCGTGAAAAAACTGAAAGGGCCTATCTTGTGTCTGGTGGGGCCTCCGGGTGTTGGTAAAACCTCTCTCGGACGTTCCATAGCGCGTGCGACCAATCGTAAGTTCTCGCGTATGTCGCTTGGTGGCGTTCGAGATGAAGCTGAAATACGTGGCCATCGACGTACCTACATTGGTTCCATGCCAGGTAAAATCATCCAGAATTTGTCGAAGATTGGTGTGCGTAATCCGCTCTTCCTGCTGGATGAGATCGATAAGATGTCGACCGATTTTCGTGGCGACCCGTCCTCTGCCTTATTGGAGGTGCTTGATCCCGAACAGAACAATACCTTCGCCGATCATTATCTCGAAGTGGATTATGATCTCTCGGACGTGATGTTTGTGGCGACGGCCAATTCATTGAATATACCGGCGCCCTTGCTTGACCGTATGGAAGTGATCCGTATTCCGGGTTATACCGAAGACGAAAAAGTAAATATTGCCATCAAGTATTTGTTGCCCAAGCAGTTGGAGAACAATGGTCTGAAGGAAGATGAATTGAGTATCTCCAAAGAAGCGATCTTCGACATAGTACGTTACTACACCCGAGAGTCGGGTGTGCGTAACCTGGAGCGAGAAGTCTCCAAGGTTTGCCGCAAAGTCGTTAAGGAAATCCTATTGAAACCGGCAACTAAAAAAATCAAGGTGACTCCCAAAAATCTGGATAAGTATCTTGGTGTCAAGCGTTTCCGTTTTGGTCTGGCAGAAGAGCAGGATCAGGTAGGGCAGGTAACTGGGCTGGCCTGGACCGAAGTGGGTGGAGAATTACTCACCATCGAGGCCGCACTGGTGCCCGGTAAAGGTAAACTGATTCACACAGGTCAATTGGGTGATGTCATGCAGGAATCCATCCAGGCGGCCATGACCATTGTCAGGAGCCGGGCTGCCAGTCTGGGTATCGAAGAAGAGTTTTATCAGAATAATGATATTCATATCCATGTTCCTGAGGGCGCTACTCCTAAAGACGGCCCGAGTGCCGGTGTCGGTATGTGCACCGCCCTGGTGTCAGCATTGACCCAGATCCCTGTCAAGGCGACTGTAGCGATGACAGGGGAGATAACCCTGCGTGGTGAAGTCCTGCCTATTGGTGGCCTCAAGGAAAAACTGTTGGCGGCCCATCGTGGTGGTATCAAGACCGTGTTGATACCCGAAGAAAATCGGCGTGATTTAACCGACATTCCTGAAAATATACAGGAGCAGCTGGATATCAAGCCGGTGCAGTGGATTGACGATGTGCTCGAGGTAGCCCTTCAGCATATGCCCGTTGCCTTGCCGGGAAAGTCTAAGAAGCCCGTAGCGGTCGATAAAGAAAAAGCATCCAAGAAAGAGGATGTCAGGCCGCATTGATGTTACTCGATGCAGGTTCAGTGTTGTGGACACCATGGCTGAAGCCCCATGGTGTCTTCAATTGAAACAGGGACTGACATGCTTGTATATTTAAAAACAACAGCTTATTTAAAGCTGTTCAATTAGACTATTAGTTTTCCATAGTTCTAATAGGCCTATTATTTTAAACAAGTTGTCGTTCATCTGGTGTAATCAGTTTTACATTGGCGGATATCAGTTCTCCTAAGTTGACACCCCATAAGTGTGCTTGGTATAAAGCCGTTTCTATACTTTTGTTGTCAGGTGATTGGACTGGGTCGTCAGAAAAATGTTTGCACCGCAGTATATGATAGGACTTCAAAACAATATTAAAAAGCCGTTATTAGGAGTGTTACATGAATAAAGCAGAATTAATTGAAGCCGTCTCGGATGCCGCCGATTTATCCAAGTCTGATGCCACCAAGGCTGTCGATGGTGTCATCGACGCTATTACCAGTTCTTTAAAAAATGGCGATCAAGTGACGCTGGTTGGTTTTGGAACCTTCCTGGTTCGTGATCGTGCCGCTCGTACCGGACGTAATCCACGCACTGGCGAAGCCATCGAAATCGCTGCCGCAAAAGTTCCTGGATTTAAGGCTGGTAAAGCGCTTAAAGATGCCGTAAACTAGCGCGCTCTTTGACCGGGTGCTTAGCTCAGCTGGGAGAGCATCGCCCTTACAAGGCGAGGGTCGGGGGTTCGATCCCCTCAGCACCCACCAAAACTGGAGCGGTAGTTCAGTTGGTTAGAATACCGGCCTGTCACGCCGGGGGTCGCGGGTTCGAGTCCCGTCCGCTCCGCCAATACTAAAGGGCGCTTCTTTAATAGGAAGCGCCCTTTTTTTATTTCGGGTATCATATACCGGATGACTCACCCCGCGGTGAGAGTATTTTTTGCAAGAACGACAAATTATTAGGAAGTCAATATGTTACAGTCAATTCGTGATAAAGCCACCGGTGTGTTTGCCTGGGTTATCGTGATCCTGCTTATTATTCCATTCGCACTATGGGGCATCCAGGAGTACCTGGGGGGCGGGTCCGCCGTTAATGTTGCCACTGTAAATGACCGTGAGATTTCCCGTAATGAGTTGAATGCCCAGATGGACCGTGAACTCCAAGGTAATAAAAACAGACCCGAGGGCGCGGCCCTGGTGGCGTTCAGGCGCAACACCCTGGAGCAAATNATCCAGGAAGAGATTATGTATCAATCAGCCCTGGATCGTGGCCTGCGCATACATGAANCAGGTATCGTCGAGATGATCAAGGCCAATCCGGCGTTTCATGTGGATGGCAAATTTGATCAGCAACGCTATGAAGATCTGCTGCGCAATAATGGCCTGGACCCTTCAACCTATCAAGCCAGTCTGGGACGGGACCTGCTCATTCAGCAATTCGTTGGCAGTATTCAAAAAAGCAGTTTTGTCACTAACACTGAGATTGATCAACTGCTTGAGTTGCAGGGGCGAAAACTCGATCTTGCCTATATGACATTACCATTCAGTCAATACAAGCAAGCTCTGCAGGTGACAGATGAACAGATAAAAGAGTATTTTGAAAAGCACCAGCAAAATTTCGTTACTGCCGAGAAAGTCAAACTCGATTACCTGATGCTGGGAATTACGGATATTGCCAGGGATCTCAAATTCACTCAGGAACAATTGCAACAGTATTACGATGATAATAAAGACAGTTTTATAACCCATGAGCAAAGACACGTCGCCCATATCCTCATCGAGATTACTGATGCAGACAAACCGGAAAATGTTTCCGCAGCAGAAAAACGTGCAAAGGAAGTGTACGCCAAACTGCAGTCAGGGTCTGATTTTGCCAAGCTTGCTGCTGAGTACTCAGACGATGCGGGTTCATCTAATCAGGGCGGTGATATCGGCATCCTTGAGCCAGGTGTACTGGACAAGGCATTTGAGGATGTCGCTGTCAAATTGTCAACAGGTGAGTACGGCGAGCCGGTAAAATCGGCCTTTGGTTTCCATATTATCAAGGTACTGGATATCAAGGCGGGCAGTAATAAAAGTTTTGCTGATGCCAAAGCGGATGTTGAAAAAATGTTTGCCAGGAAACAGGCAGATGATCTGTTCCTGGATCGTAAGGAAGCGCTGTATAACCTGACTTATGAAAACCCGGAAAATCTTGATGTGGCGGCGCAGGAGTTAGGTCTTAAAATCAGGAGTAGTGAATGGTTTGGTCGCTCGGGTGGCAAAGGAGATGATATTAGCGCAGACCCGAAGGTAATCGAGGCCACGTTTTCAGATGATGTTTTTGCGCAGGGAGAACCTGCACGCTCCCTGAATAGCAAGTTGATTGAATTGAAACCCAAAGAGGGTGATCAGTCCAGCCGGGTTGTTGTCGTGCGTTTGTCCGCGTACGAGGCGAGTAAACCGCAAGCATTGGCGACAGTGAAGGAAGAAATCCAGGCTACATTGCTTAACAAACAGGGTAGTGAGGCCATGGATGCCGATATCGAAAAATATTTGAAGGCTCTCAGGGAAGGTGCCGACATCGAAAAAGTCAGTCAGGAAAATTCGCTGGAGTATAAGGCAGCCGGGTGGCTTGGACGGGCAGAAAAAGATTATGATCCTTCCCTGTTAAACGCGGCCTTTAAAGCGGCAAGGCCAGACAAGGATAACATCAGCTACACCTCGGCAAAGACCCGTCAAGGCGATGGATTGCTTATAGCAATAAAAGGGTCGAAGAAGGGTGAAGTCAAAAAAGATGATCCTATGCGTAATTTTATGGGGCAGTTTATGCAGCGTACGCAGAGTAACAGCGAGCTGGCGGCCTTTGTGGCCGAACTCAGGGAAGAGGCTGATATCACCATATTCGAAAGTCGTATGACAAATGATGATTCATGATATCAAGCAGGGATTCGTCCCCGGGGTTTTGTAACGGCGAGCAATTAATATTAATATGATTTGAATACGCAGCTTTCAAATTATTAGCAAAACAGGGATCAACTATGAAATTAAAGCTTCATTGGCAAATTTTAATAGCGCTGGTTCTCGCCGTTATTGCTGGGGCCATCAGTGGAGAGACCGCTGCTGTTTTTGGTGTCTCATTTTATTCGATGTTTGTTTTTGTCGGCGCACTTTTCCTGAATGCGTTGAAAATGATTATCGTTCCCCTGGTTGTCTCTTCTGTGATTATCGGCATTGCCGGTATCGGTTCCTCCGGTGCCCTTGGGCGTCTGGGCGGCAAGACCCTTTTGTATTATCTCAGCACCAGTTTTTTCGCGATCCTGATCGGTTTGATCATGGTGAATATGTTTACGCCCGGTATCCTGGATGGGCAGCCTGCGAAGGAGGTGATTGGACAGCTTGATGATAAAACAGTGAGTGAAGTGCTGTCGAAAGTGGAAGGTAAGGGTGCGGGTGATCTGGCCGGCATCTTCCTGCAGCTGTTTCCGCCTAATATCATCGAGGCCGCCAGTAGTAATGGTCAACTGCTCGGACTGATCGTTTTTTCTTTATTGATGGGCTTTTTTATGACGCGTATAGAAGGTCCCTATGCTGAAGCGCTTTATAATTTCTGGTCAGGTCTGAACCAGGTCATGATGATGATTACCGACCTGATCATCAAGTTTGCCCCGATTGGTGTATTTGGGTTGGTGGCGAAAGTCGTTGCCGAAACGGATACGGCGCAACTGGACGAGTTGGCGCAAACGGTGGGTGTATTTTTTCTTACTGTTGTGGCTGCCCTGGCATTTCATTTCTTTGTTACTTTGCCCCTCATATTAAAATTCGTAGCCGGCGTTAATCCCTGGCGCCATTACAAGGCGATGGCGCCCGCCTTGTTAACGGCGTTCTCTACTTCTTCATCCGCCTCTACATTGCCGCTGACAATGGAATGTGTTGAGAAAAATGCAGGAGTTTCCAATCGTACCACCAGCTTTGTATTGCCGCTGGGGGCAACTGTTAACATGGATGGCACGGCCTTGTACGAATGTGTCGCTGCGATGTTCATCGCCCAGGCTTATGGTCTGGACTTACCGTTTGCAGTACAGTTCACCGTGGTCCTGATAGCCTTGATGACATCTATCGGTGTGGCCGCTATACCTTCGGCCAGCCTGGTCGCGATCACGGTTATACTGGCAGCTATCGGACTACCCGCAGAGGGTATTGCCATGATCATGGCAGTCGACCGTATACTGGATATGTTCCGCACAGCCACCAATGTTTTCAGCGATTCCTGTGGCGCGGTGGTGATAGGCAAGCTTCAGGGTGAGGAAGGTATATTGGTCGATGGAGAAAACCAGTCAAAGTAAATCAGGCAGGAAGTGCTGGTCGAGTGACGAGTGATATCAGGCTTTGATCTCAAAATTTGTTAGCGGCAAATCCGGCCGCCAGTGATCAGCCGCAAACAGGTATTGTTTCTACTCTTTGGTTTCTTCTGCCAGAGTCATGCCAATCGTATTATATCCTGCATCAACATGGGTGATCTCACCGGTAATGCCTGAAGCCAGGTCTGAACAGAGGAATGCAACCACGTTACCCACTTCGTCGATAGTGACATTACGACGCAAGGGCGCAATGCTCTCAGTGTGGTCTAGCATCTTGCGGAAATTACTGATTCCCGCTGCGGCCAGTGTGCGAATAGGGCCCGCTGAAACCGCATTGACACGAATACCTTCAGGGCCCAGTGCCTGCGCCATATAACGAACATTGGCTTCAAGGCTGGCTTTTGCCAGTCCCATGACATTGTAATTTCTTATCGCTTTTTCTGCGCCTAGGTAACTGAGAGTAATCAGGGCGCCATTACGGCCTTGCATCATGTTGCGTCCGGCCTTGGCCAATGCGGCGAAACTGTATGAGCTGATGTCATGGGCTATGGAGAAACCTTCGCGTGTGACACTGTCAAGGTAATCGCCTTCCAGCGTTTCTCTAGGCGCAAAAGCAACCGAATGAATAATAATATCCAGATGGTCCCAGTAATCGTCAAGGTGTTCAAATACCGCATCGATCTGTTTATCATCACTGACATCGCAAGACAGGGTGACTTCAGAATCACACTGGGAGGCCAGTTTTTCGACACGATCGCGCAATTTTTCATTCTGGTAAGTAAAAGCCAGGTCAGCGCCTTCCCTGTGGAGCGCCTGTGCAATACCCCAGGCAATCGAGCGATTACTGGCGAGTCCTACAATCAGTGCATTTTTGCCGGTTAATATTCCCATAGTCGGTATCTCGTTATATGCTTGTTTATTGTCGATTTGGCAGATTGTAACAAACCGGAAATCATTCGTCAGTAATGGATTTTGACTGAATTTAAGGTAAAGTATCACACTATATGAATGCTTTACAGAGTATAATCGAATACTGGAATGAAACCGTTCAAGGAAACAATAATAAATTGATTTCAGGGAATACCATTTATCGTTTATTCATGACGACATTCGTTGTCTTTTTATTGTCTTTTGTACTGACGGCTTGTGACGATCGTCCCAGGAATAATCCCTATCCGGCTGTTGACGATGGAAAAAATATCCTCTATTCCGAATTCAGCGAGCGTCCCAAACATCTCGACCCGGTACGTGCCTATGTTTCCAATGAATTTGTTTTTCTGGCGCAAATTTACGAACCAGTGGTGCAGTATCATTACCTGAAGCGACCTTATCAACTGATACCTTTGACTGGGACGGCTGTCCCCAGGGCACGATACCTGGATAGTCAGATGAAGCCACTAGCAGATGATGTGGATACCAAACAGATTGCATACAGTGTCTATGACATAGAGATACAGCCTGGTATTCGTTACCAACCGCATCCCGCCTTTGCCCGTGACCCACAAGGCCACTTTCTGTATCACTCACTCACAGATGAGCAACTTGAAACAATCTATACATTGTCGGATTTCAAGCAGACGGATAGCCGTGAACTGGTTGCCGATGACTATGTCTACCAGATTAAACGTCTGGCACACCCGCGACTACATTCCCCCATCTATGGCGTCATGGCTGATTACATTGTTGGTTTGAAGGAATATTCGCAGACCTTGAAGGAAGTCTATAACAATCTCAGGAAAGACGGGCAGGGCAACCATACCTATCTGGATTTGCATGAATATGATCTGCCGGGTGTTAAAGTACTGGATAAGTATCATTTTCAGATCATGATAAAAGGTAAATATCCGCAATTTAATTATTGGCTGGCGATGCCATTCTTTGCACCTATGCCCGCCGAGGCCGACCGGTTTTACGCTCAAGCCGGGTTGATCGATAAAAATATCACCCTGGACTGGTACCCGGTCGGTACCGGCGCTTATATGTTATCTGAAAATAATCCAAACCTGAGAATGGTCATGGAGCGAAATCCTAATTTTCATGGTGAAAAATACCCAACAGAGGGTGATAAGGGCGATGAAGCAGCGGGCTTGCTTAAAGATGCCGGCAAGCCTTTGCCCTTCGTTGACAAAGTGGTTTATAACCTGGAAAAGGAGACGATCCCTTATTGGAACAAATTCCTCCAGGGATACTATGATACCGCTGGTATCAGTTCTGACAGTTTTGATCAGGCCGTGCGTTTTGGTGGCGAAGGCGAGGCGACGCTGACAGATGAAATGCTGGCCAAGGATATTAAATTAATGTCGGCTGTGACCACATCCATTTGGTATTATGGATTTAATATGCAGGACAAACTGGTGGGTGGAGATAGCGAACGTGCACGGCTATTAAGACAGGCCATTGCTATCGCCATCGATGTTGAGGAGTATATTACTATTTTCGCTAATGGCCGCGGTATTCCAGCCCAGAGCCCGATACCGCCGGGTATCTTTGGTTATGTCGAGGGTGAGGCAGGTATTAATTCCATTGTCTACGACTGGGTTGATGGCAAGCCTAAGCGTAAGTCGATTGAGGAGGCCAGAAAACGACTGGCACAAGCCGGTTATGCCAATGGTCGCGATGAAAAAACCGGCAAGCCGTTGCTATTGTATTTTGATACGGCCGCGCCAGGGCCAGATGCCAAATCTTATTTGAATTGGCTGCGCAAGCAGTTTCTCAAACTCAATATTCAGTTGGTTATCCGCAATACCGACTTCAATCGCTTCCAGGAGAAAGTGCGTAAAGGTACTGCGCAGATATTTCGTTGGGGTTGGAATGCCGATTATCCGGACCCTGAGAATTTTTTGTTCCTGTTATACGGCCCGAACAAGAAGGTCGATAATAACGGGGAGAATCCGTCGAACTATGATAACCCGGCTTTCAATCGCCTGTTCGAACAAATGAAGGCAATGGATGACGGTGCTGAGCGTCAGGCCATTATTGATAAAATGCTGGAAATTGTCAGATATGATTCCCCCTGGGTTTTTGATTTTCATCCAAAGGCATTCAGTTTGAGCCATGGCTGGTATCATAATGCCAAGCCTAATCTGATGGCTAATAATACCCTGAAATATAAGCGTATCGATCCGCAGTTACGTGAGCAAAAAAGGAAGGCATGGAACCAGGCCGTCTGGTTGCCCGTGGTCATCGTTTTTATCGTTTTAATGATCATGATAATACCTGCCATCGTGACCTATATCAGAAAAGAGCATCACATGACAGGTAGAGGTGCCGGCACATGATGGCCTATATCATACGCCGCATATTGTTTGCGATTCCTATCCTGATTGGCGTTAACCTGATTACGTTTACCTTGTTCTTTTTCGTCAACACGCCGGATGATATGGCGCGCATGCATCTGGGTGAAAAACGTGTGACTGAAGAGGCCATTGTCAAATGGAAGCAGGAGCATGATTACGACAAACCGCTGGTGTATAACGCCCAGGCCGATGGTATGCAGGCATTCACGGATACCATTTTTTTTGAAAAATCTGTCAAGCTGTTCGTNTTTGATTTTGGCCAGTCGGATGACGGTCGTGACATTGGACATGATATCAGTCAGCGCATGTGGCCAAGTCTGGCGATTGCCCTGCCTACCTTGTTGGTCGGCTTGTTGATCAATATCACCCTGTCGATGTTGCTGGCATTTTTTCGTGCTACCTACATCGATCTCAGCGGGGTCATACTGGGCGTTATTCTGATGTCGATATCCTCGCTGTTTTATATTATTGGTGGCCAGTTTTTAATGAGCAAGTTGTGGCATCTGGTGCCGATCTCGGGTTACGACACGGGTTTCGAGGCACTAAAATTCCTGGTGTTACCGGTTATTATTGGTGTGATAGGTGGTATCGGTAGTGGTACGCGCTGGTATCGCACCATTTTCCTGGAAGAAATCAATCGCGACTATGTGCGTACCGCCAGGGCCAAAGGTCTGTCTGAACTCAGGGTACTATTCAAGCATGTGTTAAAAAATGCCATGATACCGATCCTGACCGGTGTGGTTGTGGTCATACCCTTGCTCTTTATTGGTAGCCTGGTTACAGAAGCNTTTTTTGGAATCCCCGGNCTTGGCAGCTATACCATCGATGCTATTAATCANCAGGATTTTTCTGTTGTTCGTGCCATGGTCTTCCTCGGTTCAGTACTGTATATCCTGGGTCTCATCATGACGGATATNTCCTATACGCTGGTCGATCCACGGATAAGGCTGGAATAGATGATGGGCGGCATTCAATTTGTATTCTTGTGGACAGATGTCCTGATTTATCTGCTCGTTATTTCGATTGGCGGGTTTGTTTTTCATACCTTGAAACACGAACATCTTAAAGCCCCCTGGAGACTGGTTTTCCAGCGACGTTTAGGCATGGCGGCTTTCCTGATACTGATGAGCTATGTGTGCATAGGATTGCTTGATTCTGTGCATTACAAGAAGGCTGATGATCCGGAAATTATCAGCTTGCTGGATGACCTGGTCGGTGGTCTGCGTACTCGCGAGGAGAAAACCTATTCAGCGCCTTTTGCAACCCATCTTTTTTCCAAGGAGACTGTAGAGTATCAAGATGGTACCAAGGCGCGAGATTATCCAAGACTGAAATATGGTGGTGCGCATCTGTTAGACCCACAGCGTGATAAGTGGACAGATATCATGCAACGAACCCTACAGGCTGCACTGATCGCATTGTCAGTGTGGATACTATCTATTGCTGTGCTGGTGTTTTGGCTAAGCTGGCGTAAACAGCAAGCATGGAAATCGACAATCGCTGAACTCTGGCGTGGCCAGGATGGCGCATTACCCTGGAAGGTCATCCTGTCGACACTGGGCCTGTTACTGTTGTTACTGGTTCTGGTTATCCAGTTGTCGCCATACTATCACATCCTTGGCACTGACAAGGTGGGAGAGAATGTGCTCTATCAGTCTCTCAAGAGTATCCGTACGGGGCTCGTCATTGGTACATTGACGACCTTGTTTATGCTGCCCTTCGCGGTCACTCTCGGCATCATGGCGGGGTATTTCCGTGGTTGGGTGGATGATGTTATCCAGTACCTGTATACCACGCTCAATTCGATTCCGGGGGTGTTATTAATTGCTGCGGCCGTATTAATGTTGCAGGTCTATATGAGTAACCATTCCGAACAATTTGGTGATGTTATTAGTCGGGCCGATGCGCGCTTGTTGTTTTTATGCCTGATCCTGGGTGTGACCAGCTGGACGGGCTTATGCCGTCTGTTACGCGGTGAAGCCATGAAAATCAGCCAGGTTGAGTACATTCAGGCGTCTCATGCCTTCGGTACACGGCATTTACGTGTGATCAGCAGACATATCCTGCCCAATGTTATGCATATCGTCCTGATATCCGTGGTGCTGGATTTCAGTGGCCTGGTGCTGGCAGAGGCGGTATTATCTTATGTCGGCGTCGGTGTCGATCCAACGACCAACAGTTGGGGTAATATGATAAACAGTGCTCGACTCGAAATGGCACGGGAGCCAATGGTATGGTGGTCGCTGATTGCAGCATTCAGTTTCATGTTTGTCCTGGTGTTGGCTGCGAACCTTTTTTCCGATGCGGTCAGGGATGCATTTGACCCACGAATACAACGAAAATAATAAATAAATAATAATAAATTTATAAAAAAAATAGTGGATTATGAAAAACAGGAGAAAGAAAAAATGTCTAGCGAAAAGGAAAAGTTTTCACAACGATTAAACGAAGCTTTGGATGACATGAATTACCCAACGATGGGGCACGGACGTCAGTCTGCCCTTGCCAAGGAACTAAAGCTGTCTCCCCTAGTCATCGGGAGCTGGTTAAAGGGTGATGATTTCCCCAAGACCTCACAGTTGGTCAAGATCTCTCAATTTCTGGATGTCCGCTCCAATTGGTTATTGTCCGGTGTGGGCTCCAAGTACCCCAGGAAAACCGATATGAGTGCATTTACAAGGCAAAGGGAAGAGGCCATGAAATCAGGGCCGCGTCTGGATAAAGAAGCATTTGAAATGGCATTGGCATGGATGAAGTTGCCCAAGCAGCAACGTGTCGTCCTACGCAAGGTCATAGAAGAGTTGTGCGCGGAAAAGCAGATTAAGGCGTTCGACGTACATGACGAACAGGAAGAGATCAATTAATGCAGGCACCCTTGTTACAACTGCAAAACCTTAAGGCCTGGATAGAAGGGGGCAAGTACCCTGTCAGGGCCGTAGACGGCATTACCTTGTCGATCAAAAAAGGCGAGACCTTTGCATTGCTGGGTGAGTCCGGTTGTGGAAAATCCATGACGGCGCTGGCCATCATGGGTCTGTTGCCATCTCCAGGTGGCCGTGTGGTGGAAGGCCAGGTATGGCTGGATGGCGAGGAAATCAGTGCCTACCCTGAAGTCGCCATGCGCCGGGTCAGAGGAAACCGTGTGGCCATGATCTTTCAGGAGCCCATGACCTCGTTGAACCCGGTGCTTACCATTGGTGAGCAAATCGGCGAGGTCTTGCGTTGTCACAAGGGCTTGAAGGGACAGGCAGAACAACAACGCATTATTGAATTACTGGATTCCGTGGGTATCCCTGATCCTGCTCAGCGAATAGGTGAGTACCCTCATCAGATGTCGGGTGGTATGAAACAGCGTGTCATGATTGCCATTGCCCTTGCCGGTGATCCTGACTTGCTGATCGCCGATGAGCCCACGACAGCTCTGGATGTCACCATACAACTGCAAGTGCTGAGTTTGTTAAAGAAGCTGCAGCAGGACACTGGCATGGCCATATTGTTGATAACCCATGATCTCGGTGTCGCAGCACAGATGGCCGATCATATCGGTGTGATGTATGCGGGGCAAATGGTTGAAGTGGCAGAGCGCCAGCATTTCTTTGACCAGCCTGCCCATCCTTACAGTCGTAAATTATTTCGTGCATTGCCTGACATGGAGAAACGCTCAAGCACGCTGGAAATGATCGAAGGCACAGTACCCTCTTTATCAAGTGTCTTTGTCGGTTGTCGTTTCGCCCCGCGTTGTGAGCATCGAATCGAGACTTGTACGACTTCGGAGCCTCCCTGGGTAGCACTTTCTGGTGAACAGGGTGCACGCTGTCATTTATTAGGCCAATTCAGTGATGGCGAAAATCTGGCCGCACAGGTAACGGCTGTCGCTGATGATCATGAACAACAAACCCTGTTGCAGGTAAAAAATCTCAAGGTCTACTTCCCGGTGCAACGGGGTTTGTTCAAACGCACGGTGGGGCATGTCCATGCCGTGGATGATGTCAGTCTTGATCTGGGACAGGCCAGAACGCTTGCGTTGGTGGGTGAATCCGGTTGTGGTAAGACAACAGTAGGCAAAGGGATCCTGCAGTTGTTAAGGCAATACACGAGTGGTGAGGTTGTGTTTGAGGGGCAGTCACTGACAGAACTCAGTGGGGAATTACTAAGAAAGCGCCGTTCTGATGTGCAAATTATATTTCAGGATCCGTACTCATCCATGAACCCGCGCATGCGTGTGCGTGAGATTATCGAAGAGGGTATGCTGGCGCAGGCCATCGAACCGAATAAGATCAAACGCCAGCAACGTGTTGATGAATTAATGCAGCAAGTGGGTTTGCTTCCTGATATGAAAGATCGCTATCCACATGAGTTCTCAGGCGGTCAGCGTCAGCGAATTTGTATCGCGCGCGCACTCGCCGTAGACCCGAAATTGATCGTGTGTGATGAGCCGACCAGTGCCCTGGATGTCTCTGTGCAGGCACAGATCCTTAACCTGCTTAAAGACTTGCAGGAGAAGCTGCGGTTGTCTTATCTGTTTATTACACATGACCTGTCGGTAGTTGCCTATCTGGCGCATGATGTGGCAGTTATGTATCTGGGGCGAATTGTCGAACAAGGGCCGGTTGAAGCGGTGCTCAATAAACCCCGTCATCCCTACACTCGGGCATTGTTATCGGCTGTCCCCAGGCTGGACCCGGACAAGCATACCGAGGTCATCCGCCTGGAAGGTGATATGCCATCGCCCATCGCGCCTCCTGCGGGTTGTCATTTTCATCCTCGCTGTCCTGATGTCATGCCTGTGTGTCGTCAAAGTTATCCTCCTGTTTATACAGAAGAGCATTACACCCGCTGTTTTTTGTATGAAGATTGAACACTTATCACCCTATAAAATAAAGAGTTTCTAAGTTTTTCAGGTGCGGCGAATGATATAAATATTTCAAATAACCTAGTTATTTGCTAGGATATGTCGCTATTTTTACCTGGTTTACACTATCGCTATATACAATTTTAAAGAGGCAATCCATGAGTATTTCATCCTTTCATCCCCCAGAGAGAACCCTGATGGGTCCTGGTCCTTCCGATGTTAATCCGCGTATCCTGGAAGCTATGTCCAGACCGACTATCGGTCATCTTGATCCGGTCTTTGTGCAAATGATGGAAGAAGTGAAAGAGCTGTTGCAATATGCCTTTCAAACCAGCAATGCCTTGACCATGCCTATCTCAGCACCTGGTTCTGCCGGTATGGAGAGTTGTTTCGTCAACCTGGTATCGCCGGGGGACAAAGTCATCGTCTGCCAGAATGGGGTATTCGGTGGCAGGATGAAGGAAAATGTCGAACGTTGTGGCGCTACTGCCATCATGGTCCAGGATGCGTGGGGCGCTGCTGTTGACCCGAATAAACTGGAAGAGGCATTAAAGGCCAATCCAGACGCTAGTCTGGTTGCCTTTGTTCATGCAGAAACTTCGACCGGTGCGATTTCAGATGCTAAAACCCTGGTGGAGCTTGCCCACAAACATGATTGCCTGACCATTGTTGATGCAGTGACCTCACTCGGGGGATCACCGCTCAAGGTCGATGAGTGGAACATCGATGCAATCTATTCCGGCACCCAGAAATGCCTGTCATGCACACCTGGTATCTCACCGGTCAGTTTCAGTGCCGCAGCACAGGAGAGGATCGCCAATCGCAAGCATAAGGTACAAAGCTGGTTCCTCGATATGAACCTGGTCATGGGTTATTGGGGTGCTGGCGCCAAGCGTGCTTATCACCACACAGCGCCTATTAATGCCCTGTATGCATTGCATGAGGCCCTGGTGATTATGCAGGAAGAAGGGCTGGAGAATGCCTGGAAACGCCACCAGCACCATCATATGGCTTTACGTGCCGGTGTAGAGGCAATGGGTCTTAATTTTATTGTTAATGAGCAAGATCGTTTGCCGCAGTTGAATGCAGTGACCATTCCAGGGGGTGTCGATGATGCGGTGGTCCGTGGACAACTGTTAAAGGACTATAATCTGGAGATAGGTGCAGGCCTGGGTGATCTGGCGGGTAAGGTCTGGCGTATCGGCTTGATGGGTTACGCCAGTAACCAGACCAATGTCCTGTTTTGTCTGGGTGCACTGGATTCGGTGATGACATCGATGGGTGCGAAGATTAACAGTGGTGAAGCCGTCAGCGCAGCCAACGCCTATTATAATAAATAAGTACGGGTTTTCTAAACCTGTTTAAAATCAACCTATAAAGGCCGGCATACATTGTCGGTCTTTGTTTTTTTGATCCAGATCAATACACCATCTGCCCTGAATACCGATAATCCTTATCCAGTCTAACCTGGATAACTGATAACCATGATCAAAACCGACCTGCCTTTACTACGCATCCGCGAGCATACTTTATTACCTGTCATACAGGGAGGGATGGGTATCGGTATCTCCGCTCATCGTCTCGCTGGAACGGTTGCCAGTGAAGGGGCAATTGGCACCATTGCAGCCGTCGAGTTGCGTCGTCTGCATCACGACCTGATGCAGCAGAATCGACGTTGCCATGACCACGATATTTTGATGCAGGATAATCTGCTGGCATTGGATCGTGAAATCCGTAAGGCCAGGGACATTTGCGGTGCAGATGGTTTCATCGCTGTGAATGTGATGAAGGCCGTTAAACACGATAAAGAACTGGTACAGCAGGCCTGTCGCAGTGGCGCCAACGCTATTATTATGGGGGCCGGTTTACCACTGGACCTGCCGGATTTTATTCAGGGTTACGAAGATGTGGCCTTGATCCCGATCCTTTCGGAAATCAGAGGAATACGCGCCGTACTGAAAAAATGGCAACGTAAGGGTCGTCTGCCCGATGCGATTATTATTGAGCATCCACGCTATGCGGGAGGACATCTCGGTGCGACCCGAGTCGAAGAAATTAATGATGTCAGATACGATTTTTTTCCTATCATCGACGAAACCCAGGCTTTGTTTCAGCAACTGGGTATCGACAAAGATGAAATACCTTTAATCGCCGCCGGTGGTATTCACGAGTATGCGCAGATCGAGACATTGATCAATGCCGGCTTTGCCGGTGTGCAGATCGGCACACCCTTTGCGGTCACAGAGGAAGGCGATGCCAGTATTAATTTTAAAAAGGTGTTGGTCAATGCCTTGCCAAAAGATATCGTCACTTTCATCAGTGCGGCGGGGCTGCCTGCCAGGGCCGTATTAACACCCTGGCTGGAACGTTACCTCAAGCGAGAGTCAGTATTACGCGGGCGTGCCGATGCGGAACGTGCCAAATGTCCGCGCAATCTGGAATGCCTGAAACATTGTGGTTTCAAGGACGGTAATCCCGAGGCGGGGCAATTTTGTATTGAAACCCAGTTGGCCGCTGCCCAGCGTGGTGATGTCAAGCGTGGTCTGTTTTTCAGAGGCAGCGAGCCACTGCCTTTTGGCAAGGCCATTATGCCGGTACACGATTTACTCAGGTATTTGTTAAGAGGCAAGCCTTTGTCTGCACATAGTTAATCACACTCGATCACTGTTGCTCTCCATCTACTAGCGGGTATCCCGTTGCATTAAATTTTGCCTGAATAACCCATTATCTGTTTTCAGTCCCATGATATAAGTGGCTGTTTGTTATATGTAAAAATATAATTTCATATCGATATTGAAAATAAAGGGAATAAATCAACGTTCCATGTCTCTATATACTGTTTGTTGCTAATCATCTGTCTTTCATTGGCATAAAAATACACAATTGAAACGATGAATGGATGAGTAATCCGATAGCTTGTCATTTTAATCTCCAGCAGGTTTTTCCATGCGGGACAAGACGACATAACAGAATACTATATGGTCACAGGACGACATCATATTTCACGGCAGTTTAAACATTCGTCAAAAAGAATGCAGTGTATCGCCATGTCCTGGGGATGTGAGCCTGATCTGGCCCGTGACCTGGTGCAGGAGACCTTTCTGATAGCACTCGGCAAATATGATCAGTTACGCGATAGCAGTGCCCTGGAAAACTGGTTGATCAGTATCCTGGCGAATTGTCACAAAGCTTATCTGCGTAAGTCAAAAATGATGCAGTCCCTGGATAGTGCGGATGAGTTAATCAGTAAAGACAGTCCGGATAGATTGCTTGAGCAACAACATCTGACTGTGCGGGTTCAGCTAGCTATTTCACGACTGAACGATGACCAGCGAAAGGTATTAACCCTGGTTGATATGGAAGGCATGAGTTACCTGGATGTAGCCAGTATTCTTGATATAAAAGTAGGTACGGTCATGAGTCGTTTATCCCGTGCACGAAAACGCCTGAAAGGATTTTTAAAAGATAGCTTGTTGCAGGCTGATCATCACCAGGAAAACCGTCAGTTGGTGAGGAGCATAAAATGACAGGCAAGGAATACGTCTCTGATGAACTGCTGAATGCATTTATCGATAATGAACTGGACAAGCCTGAAAGGGAACGTGTGCTTGAGCGTGTTGAACACGATCAGGTACTGGCTCAGCGACTTTGTGAGCTGACGCGTTTAAAAGAACTCGTCAGGATGGCACGCCCTGAGCTGGAGACGTCGCCTCGCCACGTTAATCTTGCCAGTCGTCTCCCCAAGGTCCAATCCTATGCGGCTTTGTTGATACTGACGTTCGCGATCAGTTTGTTAATGTTTATGTTTCTTCCTGAGAACAGAGAAACATCTGTCTCGGGGCAAGCACTTGTTTCGATTGTCGAGCAACAAGCAGATTCTGCTGAAATCAAACTCGTTATGCTGGTCACACGTGCCGACCCGTCTTTACTTTACAGCATGCTGAACGAAATTGAGGCGTTATTGAAAAGGGGGCCGCAACTGCATAAGCCCCTGCGTATTGAGATCGTGGCAGCTGGCAAGGGTCTGGATTTACTGCGTTCTGATAAATCGCCTTACGCCTATCGCATTAATCGACTTCGTCAGCAATACGATAATTTACTTTTTGTGGCATGCCAGGAAACTTTACAGAAAGTGCAGGAAAATATGGCTCAGCAAGTGTCTATTATCAACGGTATTGCCATGGTTCATTCCGGTCCTGGAGAGGTTCAACTGCGTCGTTCACAGGGGTGGGCTGTGGTAAAAATATAAGTGTTATCCTGGCTACCAGAGTAGGACATTTTATTTAACTAATTCCCTATAAGGAGGTAATGAGTTCCTGGATAAATATTATTCATAACAAGCATTCCTGTTGGATGTCCCAGTCCACTGGATCTCAAGGAGCAAATATAATGAAGCTATTAAAAAAAAGAATGATAGGGTCACTTTTTCTGGCCTTGATAGTGTCGGTCGCGGCTATTTCTAATAGTCAGGCTGATAATGCTGTCAAAAAAATACATATGAAGATAGTCAGCGCACCCGTTGTGCCAAATGGCATATTGGCGGGTCAGCCGACCGAGTTTAATATCCTGTTGCGCCGCCAGGGTGTGCCCCATGATGAGGCTATGGATATTGATACATTTGGACTGCAAATCCCTGCGGGTGGGCGTATGGAAGTGGAGCTGGGAGGTTCCTTTATTCCTAATCCTGATTTTGTGGAAACGAATCCGGATGTGCCATTATTTAAACCTGCACGCAATATCATTTTGACTACAGGGCCACAAAATCCAGTCAAACCTAATACCGAGGAAGTCTCTGGTGGTTTTTGGGGGGTATCCTACGATCAGCTAACTAAACCACATGTTGTGTCTGTCTTTCCTCGCTGTATTGCCGATATGGATTGTCAGAATCTGGATGCGGCACATCCTGGTGGCTTGAACGGCACCCGAGCACGTGCCCTGGGTTTTAAGATAATACATTTGCGTCCTAATGATCGTGCACCCAGGCATGATACGACTCCCTTCTATAATGGCCCGGTGGGTAGTACCGGTTTGGTCAATGTGCGACTCTATGGGGAAGATGATGTAGTAGTTGCAGCGGGTTCAGCAAGTATTGTTTTTCGTCGCCGGGTAGGGCCACAGGTATATCTGACCAACGCAGCGACACGTGATGATAATTCACCCATATCCCTGACTAATTTCCAGCATGTCTTACCGGATACTTTGATGGAAGGCACCAGCATTCCAGCGGGGGGTGCCTTCGCTGATGGCTTACCCTATGCACCACAGTTTTTGTTATTTGAAAGATTTAAGCAAAGTAACATCCCTTCTCCCCATGATCGTGAAAGCGTCCCTATGGCTGGCAGTGAATCCTACCTACCGTTTAGGGGTATAGAGGGTATTACTGTAGCGCCCTCCAGTCGGCATCCACGTGTGGCCCATCTGCTTAGGTATGGCACTAAGAAGGTTGGGTATGTTGTCATGGTAGGCCCGAAAAGGAAAAGTGGTGCAATGATACTGGAAAATAATGTGCCGACCAGTGCCTCGGATGAAGCCAATGGTAGTCGTTTATTCGTACCGGTAAGGGCAGGGCATATTCCCGGGCATTACCGGGTGATCGTGCATCTGTATGGCGGTGGTACCGCCATCAATACCATCGTTGTGGAATAAGCCATGGATGTCTTCGTGATGATCGTTGTTGTACTGGTAACAACGATCATCGGGGGCGTCATTAGGGTTAACAGGCCCTAGTGTATGGACTCAGGTTTGTTGGGTAACGTCAACATACAGTTTGAGTTTTTGCCCCGGTTGTAGAAAACGGTTCTTTGGTAGCTTGTTCCACTGGCGTACCTGTTTGACGGTGACATTGAACTTGTTGGATATCAGGGCAAGTGAATCGCCACGTCTCACCGTATAGTGGATGGTGCGAATCGTGGACGCGGGCAAGCGGTTTCCAATGGACTGGGCGGGGGACGTCTGCCTGGTCCATAAAACCAGTTGCTGTCCTGGCTTGAGAGGATCGCCAGGGGCCATGCCATTCCACTTGGCCAGGGTCCTGACTTGAAGCTTGTATTGACTGGCTATTTCCCAGAATGTATCCCCGTCTTTGACATGGATGATTTGTTTCTGGCCCTTACGTTTTTGTGAAAGTCTTGACTGGGCGCGTTGTTTGCTGGTGAGTGTGTAGTTTGACAGGGACTGTGTTGCAACCGGTATCAGCAGATAGCGGCCCTGACGAATCTGGTGAGTGCCGATGCGATTAACCTTGGTCAGGAGCTTGACCGTCGTATGGTAGCGATGGGCAATATGACTCAAGGTTTCACCCGATTTTATTTTATGGCGTTTCCATTGCACGAACTGCTTTTCAGGTATCGCGGCCAGGCGTTCAAGGAACTGGGTTTCCTTCTCGACAGGGATGAGCAAGGTGTGCTCTCTATCCGGGGATGTCGCCCAGTGATTGAATCCCGGGTTCAGACGATAGACGTCTTCGATACTGATATCGGCCAGTTTTGCCACCAAGGCCAGGTCGATTTGTCGTGAGGTCTTGACCTCGGCCACCCTGGGTTCATTCAAGACCGGCGTTAATGTAATGTTGTACTCTTCCGGATTGGAGATAATGGCGCTGATGGCCAACAATCGCGGCACATAGTCCTTGGTCTCGTTCGGTAAATCAAGATGCCAGAAATCAGTGGGCAGGCCCTTTTTCTTGTTCTTGCGAATGGCACGACGCACATTGCCTTCCCCGGCATTGTAGGCCGCCAGGGCCAGCAGCCAGTCATTGCCCAGGCGCTTGTGTAATGACTCGAGGTACTTGGTGGCGGCATGGGTGGAGGCCAGGATGTCCCGACGCCCGTCATACCACCAGTCCTGTTTGAGGCCGAACATGCGGCCGGTACTTGGGATAAATTGCCAGATACCGGCAGCGCGGCCATGAGAGTAGGCAAAGGCCTGGTAGGCGCTTTCAACGACGGGCAGCAGGACAATTTCTGCTGGCATTTCCCTGGCGTCGATCTGTTCCATGATCAAGTATAAAAAGGGGTCCGCACGTTCAATGACGGTGTCGATATAATACTGGTGCTCGGAATAGCGCTTTATCTCTGCCGCAACACGCTTATGATCTTTATAATCATTCAGTTGGAATCCATTCTTAATGCGATACCAGATGTTTGTCTCTTCAGGCTTTGTAAATGCAGGAATATCACTGGCAGGGCTTTTTTGTTCATGTTTCAACGAGGAGTCTGCGGGGCTTGCAGGAGCACCTGAAGAAGCGGATGTTATACTTGAAGATTCATTTTTAACTATTTGTTTATTATCACTATAAATGTCATTTTCAATACTGCTTTCTTGCATGAATAAATGATTGTTGCAGGCAGTGGTGGATACCAGTAAAGACAGCAGGATCAGCCAGACTAATTGTGTGATGTTGATATGATTCATAGCTTAATTATTCGTTATTGTTAGTCGAGTGCGTCTTTCCAGGATCGTACTATAGTAAATGTGTCGACACCTGATTGTAGTGACTTTAGACAATAATTTTCTGCAGCCTGGATCACATTTGGCAAGTGGCAGCGCAAAAAAGGGTTAGTGGCTTTTTCCAATGATAATGTTGACGGGACTGTTGGCTGTCCGCGTTGGCGGGTAGCACGGGCTGTCGTTATCCTTTCCAGGAGTTCCCGGTTCTCCGGTTCCACGACCTGGGCAAATGCCAGGTTATCCAGTGTGTATTCGTGTGCGCAATAAACCGCTGTTTCTGCTGGTAATGCGGCGATTTTTTGCAGTGATGCATACATCTGTTGAGGCGTTCCTTCGAACAGGCGCCCACAACCACCCGTGAACAGGGTATCCCCGCAAAATAATTTATTGTCGCAAAAATAGGCAACGTGTCCACGCGTATGTCCCGGTACGTCCAGCACCGAGAAAGTGCATTCCAGCTCATCAATGTTTACCTGATCGCCTTCTTTGACGGGGTGGGTGATGGCCCTGATAGCCTCGTTGGAAGGGCCGTAGACCGGGATCGGGAAGCGCTCAAGCAAGCGCCGAATCCCGCCAACGTGATCGGGATGGTGGTGGGTGATCAGTATCGCTACCGGTCGTAAGGATTGCTGCTCGATCGCCTCGATGACGGGTCGGGCATCACCTGGGTCAACGATAACGATTTCAGGAAGATTATTCTTTTTAATCAACCATATATAGTTATCATTGAATGCGTTTACATAACTGACTTTTATCATGACTGTATCGTGTCAGTTCTCGACAGGCGGGTCAATATCCCGGTTTGCATAAAAGCATATCTGCTACTGAACTAAAGAGATCTCATCCCAGAGAGGATATGCTATGCTGCGCTGATATGAGTAAAGGATCAGTATTTAACAATCGTCAGAGACGGGAGCAACGTTTATCTGACTGGTATCAAGCCCCTTTGGGGCAAATGCTGATACAGGAAGAACAGCAGGAACTGGATAATATTTTACCCGATCTATTTGGTTATCACCTGTTACAACTGGGGGCTGCCGTACCATCGTTACTGTCGGCCAGCCGGATCTTGCACAAGGTGGTATTGGATAGTGAGAAATCAAGCGATATCATGTCGTCTCAATTGATGGGTATTGCAGAGCAACTACCCATCCAGGCAGACAGTATTGATGCCGTTTTGCTGCATCACTCCCTGGATGTTGCGCTAGACCCCAGGCAGGTTCTGCGGGAGGCTGAGCGTGTCCTGGTACCGGAAGGCCACCTGATTATTCTCGGGTTTAATCCGCGTAGTTTGTGGGGTGTCAGGCGCTACTTGAGTTTTGGCAGCCAGGATGCACCCTGGGGCGATCGTTTCTTATCGGTTCATCGCATCAAGGATTGGCTGGCATTGCTGGGTTTTGAAATCACCACTATCAATTATCGTTTTTTTCGTCCACCTGTGGGTCGTTCAGGTTTATCTGATAAACTCCTTTTTCTTGAGCGCTGGGGGCAGCAATGGTGGCCCTTTCTGGGTGGCGCGTATATTTTAGTGGCGAAAAAAAAGGTATCGACCCTGACACCGATCAAGCCACGCTGGCGACCCCAGCGTAGTGTGGTGACATCGTTGGGTGATGCCGCTTCAAGGAGTTTGGAAAGACATGTCGACGGTTGAGATTTACACAGACGGTGCCTGCCGTGGAAACCCGGGCCCAGGAGGTTGGGGTGCTGTATTACGATTTAACGGTACTGAAAAGCACCTGTATGGTTCTGAAGCAGAGACCACCAATAACCGCATGGAGCTCATGGCTGCCATTGCGGCGCTGGAGTCCTTGACCCGCTCCTGTGACATCAATCTGACCACCGATTCACAGTATGTCAAAAACGGCATTACTGAATGGATCGAGGGCTGGAAGAAACGCAACTGGAAAACAGCGGCAAGAAAACCGGTCAAAAATGTCGATTTATGGCAACGACTGGATAAAATTGTCAGTCAGCACCAGGTTCAGTGGCACTGGGTACGCGGTCATTCAGGGCACCCTGAAAACGAACTGGCCGACCAACTGGCCAATCGTGCTATTGATGAGATGAAGCTTTAAACAGTTTTTACGAGACGGGAATATCGATGCGACAAATTGTACTGGATACAGAAACCACCGGTCTGGAACCCAAGCAGGGTCACAGGGTTATTGAAATTGGTTGTGTGGAATTACTCGACCGAAAATTGACCGGGAATCACTACCATCAATATATCCAGCCCGACCGCGAGATCGATGAGGGCGCGATCGAAGTCCATGGTATTACCAATGAGTTCCTGCAAGATAAACCCCGTTTTGCAGATATTGCAGAGGACTTTCTGGCTTTCATCAAGGGTGCCGAGCTGGTGATCCATAACGCACCATTCGATGTGGGTTTCATCAACCACGAGTTTGATTTATTGAAACCGACACTCGCAAAAGTGGAGACCTTCTGCAAGATCCTGGATACCCTCCAGCTGGCCAGGCAAATGCATCCCGGCCAACGTAATAGCCTGGATGCCTTGTGTAAGCGTTATGATATAGATAACTCCCAACGAGAAAAACACGGCGCCTTACTGGACTCCGAGATCCTGGCTGACGTCTATCTGACTATGACGGGCGGGCAGGTTAGCCTGGGTCTGGGCATGGCGCAGGAACAAAGCCAGGAGCAGCGTATCGAGGAGGTCATTCGCCTGAAGGCTGACAGGGCGCCTTTACGTGTTATAGCCGCCTCGGCTGACGAAATTCAAATTCATGAGAAATACCTGCAAACACTCGATAAAGCGAGTGCTGGTCAGTTGGTGTGGAAATCTGAATAAGCCTGTAAACGATCAGACAGCAACGCGCAGATTCAGTAGATATCACATTAAAGATTTTTCTGTTGACTGAAAATCTTTAGCTAATGCTTAATTAAGGCTGCCTGTTTTTAAACTGAAACAGGGGCGGGCAGTGTCACCGTAGCTTATCTTTGCTAGAATAGGCATCTTTTGATCTCGAACTATCAGGCTGACATGGCAATAAAAACACGATTTGCACCAAGTCCCACGGGTTACTTACATATTGGCGGTGCCAGAACGGCGCTGTTTTCCTGGCTGTATGCACGACGACACGGCGGCACCTTTGTACTGCGCATTGAGGATACCGACCTAGAGCGATCTACGGCTGAATCGGTTAATGCCATCCTTGAAGGCATGACCTGGCTTGGCCTGGAGTACGACGAGGGACCCTTTTATCAAACGCATCGGTTTGATCGTTATCATCAGGTGATCAAGCAACTCCTCGATGAAGGCAAGGCCTATCGCTGCTACTGCTCAAAAGAACGTCTCGATGCCTTACGCGAACAGCAAATGGCTGATAAGGAAAAGCCCAAGTACGATGGCTGCTGTCTGCAGCATCAGCACGAAGAGCCGGGCGATCGACCCTTTGTTGTGCGTTTCAAAAACCCGCAGGAAGGACAGGTCATCGTCGACGACCTGGTCAAGGGCAGGGTGGTATTCAATAACAGTGAACTGGATGATTTGATCATCGCCAGGACAGACGGCTCGCCGACTTATAATTTAACGGTAGTGATTGATGATCTCGATATGGACATTAACCATGTCATCCGTGGCGATGACCATCTCAACAACACACCAAGGCAGATTAATATTCTGCGTGCCCTGGGTGCACAGCCCCCTATCTATGCACACGTGCCGATGATCCTTGGGGATGATGGAAAAAGGATGTCCAAACGACACGGAGCCACCAGTGTGATGCAGTATCGTAGCGATGGTTATTTACCCGAGGCTGTACTGAATTATCTGGTCCGACTGGGTTGGTCTCATGGCGACCAGGAAATTTTTTCTGTCGATGAAATGATCAGCCTGTTTGACGCCATCGATATCAACAAGGCCGCGTCGACATTTAATACTGACAAACTGCTGTGGATTAATCAGGAATATATAAAAAACAGCACGCCAGAACATCTCGCGCATCAATTGAGCTGGCACCTCGGACAATTGTCTATCGACCCGAGTCAGGGGCCGGACTTGCTAGAGGTGATCAAACCACAGCAGGAGCGCGCACGCACCTTGAAGGAAATGGCAGAGAACATCGCATTCTTTTATAAGGATGAGATCAGTTATGATGCGGCTGCAGCCAAGAAACACCTGAAAGTAGGAGCCCTAGATCCCATGCAGGATATACACGATGGTTTTGCCGATATTGCCTGGCAACCTGCGTCTATTCAGGGAGTGATTGACGCCGTTCTGGCAAAACATGATCTCAAACTCCCCAAAGTGGCCTTGCCCATACGCGTCGCCATTGCAGGCAAGGCGGCGACACCGGCCATTGATATTACCTTGCACATGCTGGGCCGGGAAAAGACCCTGGCACGACTGCAAAAGGCCTTGGCGTTTATAAAAGAACGAGCAGAAAACCAGGTGCAAAAGGGGTAATANNGTTTCATTCTTGACAGAAAAGCCTGAGTCGCGTACATTTGCGCACGTTCGGGGCTATAGCTCAGCTGGGAGAGCACTTGCATGGCATGCAAGGGGTCGGCGGTTCGATCCCGCCTAGCTCCACCAACAAATCAAGGGGTTGTAGTCATCTACAACCCCTTTTTTATTGGCGGGTAACAATAATCAGTTACTTGATCTTATAGTAGTCTTTATACCATTCGACAAAGTTTCTAATGCCGTCTTCAACACGTGTATTAGGCTTATAACCCATATCGTTGACCAGATCGTCCACGTTTGCATAAGTATCGGGGACATCACCTGGTTGTAACGGCAACATATTTTTTTCGGCTTTTTTACCCAGGCAATCTTCCAGCACTTCAATATAATGCATCAGCTCGACCGTATTGTTATTACCTATATTGTATATTTTGTAGGGTGCCTTACTCGTTGCCGAATCGGGGTTGTCACTGTCCCAGTCGGGGTTGGGTTGAGCGGGTTTATCGAGAACACGAATAACGCCTTCAACGATATCGTCGATATAGGTAAAGTCACGACGATGTTTACCATAATTGAAAACATCGATGGGCTTGCCTTCTATAATATTACGCGTGAACATGAACAGCGCCATGTCCGGGCGCCCCCAAGGTCCGTAGACAGTAAAGAAGCGCAGGCCAGTTGTGGGGATGTTAAATAGATGGCTGTAAGTATGAGCCATTAATTCATTTGCCTTTTTACTGGCAGCATACAAGCTGACCGGATGATTGACGTTTTGATGCACAGAAAAAGGCATTTTGGTATTGATGCCGTAGACCGAACTGCTAGAAGCGTAGACCAGGTGCTCGACATCATTATAACGACAGCCTTCGAGTATATTGGTAAAGCCAACGATATTGGTATCGACATAAGAGTGTGGATTTTCTAATGAGTAACGTACACCGGCTTGTGCAGCGAGATTGACGACTCTGTGAGGCTTGTGTTTTTTGAACACTGCAGCCATTGCATCACGGTCAGCCAGGTCGATACGTGCTTCAGTGAAGCCTTTATCGTTGATAATCCTTTCGAGTCGTGCCTTTTTTAGGTTGACATCATAGTAGTCATTCAGGTTATCGATACCGATAACTTCGTCGCCGCGTTCGAGTAAACGCATGGCCAGGTTGTTACCAATAAAACCTGCCGTTCCTGTGATCAATACTTTCATGTTGGCTCTCTATAAAGTAGTTTAAAATGGGTGATGTATTATATCCGTTCGTCTACATCATCTTTGCCATAGGTATATTTGACGTCGTAAATGACATGTTTGGGTTTGCATAATTTTTTTAGTTTTTCTATGCCCATTTTTTGAAATTCACTATGGGAGACGGCGATGATAACGGCATCGTAAGTGCCATCGATCAGTTCCTGGACGGGTTGGATATTGTATTCATGCATGGCCTCAGCAGGGTTGACCCAGGGGTCATAGACATCGACTTGTGCATGGTAGTCCTGTAATTCCTTGATCATGTCGACGACTCGGGTATTACGTAAGTCAGGGCAGTTTTCCTTGAACGTCAATCCCAGGATCAGTATTTTTGAGTCAACGACATGGATTTTCTTGGTGATCATCAATTTGGCGACACGGGCAACAATGTATTCGCCCATTTTGTCGTTGATCCTGCGACCAGCAAGAATGATTTCGGGGTTATAGCCGATCTCCTGGGCCTTGTAAGTCAGGTAATAGGGGTCAACACCAATGCAATGGCCACCCACCAGGCCGGGGCGGAAAGGTAAGAAGTTCCATTTGGTTCCTGCGGCTTCAAGTACCTCGAGGGTGTCTATTCCCAATCGGTTAAAGATGATAGCGAGTTCATTGACCAGGGCTATATTAAGATCACGTTGGGTATTTTCGATGACCTTGGCAGCCTCAGCAACGCGAATACTACTGGCTTTATGTGTGCCGGCAGTGATGACACTTTTGTACAGGTCGTCCACCAGGTTTGCCGCTTCGGGTGTCGATGCGGAGGTGACCTTGAGTATGGTGGTGACACGGTGTTCCTTATCACCCGGGTTAATACGTTCCGGGCTGTAGCCTGCGTAAAAGTCTTTATTAAATTCCAAGCCCGTCAGTTTTTCTATGATGGGTATACAGACTTCTTCGGTGGCACCTGGATAGACGGTAGATTCATAGATGACGATATCATCTCTTGAGACAACCTTGGCCAGTGCCTCACTTGCTTTTATCAGTGGCGTCAGGTCGGGGTTTTTATATTCATCTATGGGGGTGGGTACCGTGACGATATAGACGTTGCAGGGTTTCAGGTCATTAATATTATCGGAATAAGATAGTTGTTTGGCAGAGGCCAGTAGTTCCGGTTCAACCTCGAGGGTATTATCGATGCCTGATCTCAATTCCCCGATACGCTTGCTATTAATGTCGTAGCCGATGGTGGGATATTTGATGCCAAATTCTACTGCCAGTGGCAGGCCGACGTAACCGAGACCGATGATTCCAATACTAACCTGATCAAGTGATATCATTTTGTTCCCATTATATTATTATTAAGAAACGACCGGGTCAGGGTGACCAGGTCATCAATAAATAATTGTATAGTAAACAAACGGTTCTTTAAATGAAAAAACAGTGTTTCTGGCAGTATGGAAAGTTAATCGGCAGTTAGAGTAACTTTTTTTCCCATTCCAGGGATGTTTTGACAATAAACTCCAGATCATCATGTTCCGGTGTCCAACCCAGTACCTCACGGATTTTATCGGCCTTGGCAATCAAGGCCGGAGGATCACCGGCGCGGCGGTCTTCTTCAATAATATTGAGAGGCGTACCATTTACCTTACCGACCATGTCCAGTACTTCACGAACACTATAACCATGACCGTATCCACAGTTCAATGTCGCGGATGAACCGCCATTGCGAAGATATTCAAGGGCTTTAAGATGGGCGCTGGCCAGATCTTCAACATGGATGTAGTCCCTGACACCCGTGCCATCAACAGTCGGGTAGTCAGTGCCGAAGATATAAACCTTATCGCGTTTACCGACCGCGGCTTCACAGGCGACCTTGATCAGCAGGGTAGCCTGTTTTGTCGATTGTCCTATGCGACCCGCAGGATCGGAACCGGCTACATTAAAGTAGCGTAACGCCACATGGGTTAAGTCAGATGAGGCAGACAGGTCGCGTAACATCCATTCTGTCATCAGTTTGGAGGTGCCGTAGGCATTGATAGGGCTAATGGGGCTATTTTCATCGGCATAGTCAGTATCAGGTATGCCATACACTGCCGCGGTGGATGAGAATATAACGTGTTTTACGCCTGCCTCCTTGCAACATTCCAGTAAGTTGCGGCTATTGCAGGTGTTGTTGCCGTAATACTTCAGGGGGTTTTCAACAGACTCAGGCACAATGGTGTGAGCGGCGAAATGGATGACAGAATCGACATCATATTTTTTCAGGACGTCACGGATCAAATCCTGATCGCCCATATTACCTTCGACGAAATCACCGTGCAGAATGGCATCGGCAAAACCGGTGGAAAGATTATCAACGACGACGACACGTTCACCGGCCTCGCCTAGTTGACGTACCACATGACTTCCAATATAACCCGCGCCCCCGGTGACGAGAATAGCCCCTTTTGTCATTTCAAAACTCCCAAATCCGTAATATGATGGAACGATTATAGCTAAAACCTGTCCTTATAAAAAATGCTTTATCTTGAATTTTTAAGGCCAGGGCGATAAAAACATTAGAATAGTGTATTATTATTACAAATGATACAACGGAGTTGTTTCTGGATTATGGAACTAAGCGCGACCAAACTGATCTCGATGGATTTTCTTCCTGCTGGCTTAAAGTCACAAATCATTCAAAAATCTCCTGTTATTTTGCTTTATATTCTTGTCATCATACTGGCCTATCAACTGGCAGGTTTAAGCTGGGGCGTTCTTGAGCGTCATTTCGTCGAACGTAACCAGGTTGCTAAACCGACGACAGAGGAAGCGGGTCCCTTGGCCAATAAGGCAAAAATGGCCAGTTTTCAGAACCTGTCCAGTTTACATCTGTTTGGAAAAATGGAAGTCAACCAGGTTGCCAAGGCTGTACCTGAAACGGCACCCGAGACAAGACTTGGCCTGGTTTTATATGGCGTGTTTACTGATCCGGATGTCAAGCATGGCTCGGCCATTATCGGTCAGAAGACAGGCAATCAGCAGCATTATAATGTTGATGATAAAGTCGGTTCCGGCGTATGGTTGGCCGAGGTGCGAAATGATCATGTGCTCTTGAAGCGCGGTGCCAGTTACGAAATGCTCAAGTTTCCTAAAGAAGCGAGCAGTGGTGTCAATATACAGCGAAGCGCACCGGTGAATAATACCCCGAACCTGAGTAAAGAAAAACAGACGTTTATGGAAAACGTAAAGATTATTCCGGTTTTTTCAGGTAAGGAGAAAAAACTCAAAGGTTATCGTATCTTACCCAAGGGTAATCGCGCGGCATACAATCGCCTGGGTTTGAGGCCCAGTGATATCATCACCTCGATTAACGGCATTGCGCTCAATGATCAACGTGAATCAATGAAGGTCATTGCTGAACTGGTGAATGCGGACCAGATTGAAGTGGAACTGGATAGAAATGGTCGAAAGGAAAATAAGGTGCTCAGTTTAAAATAATGATTTGATTACTGTCNATTGATAGCTGTCTTGATACCTCGNATACCCCTTATCCAAACGTTTTTGTAACCTCTTTTTTTCAGTAAGCTTAGCTTGGCTTTAGCCATNCCGTATTTTGGAAAACTCCCATGGATAACGGTATACCTTTCAATATCATTGACAGCNGTNCGGAAAAAATAGACTCCATCCAGTTCTACCCGGCGAATAAAATCNAGTGTTTTCTTGCGGCTGGTGCTACTGGCCAATTGAATGGTGTAATAGCCCGAAGGTTGTTTAAGAATCCATTGAGAGCTTTTAATTTCTTTGCTTGATTGTTTTTCTTTCGGGTCGTTTAATTGGGTAGTTGCAGTTGCCTGAGTACTCGTTGTTAATTTAGGTTGAGCGATCACAGGTTCAGGCCGGGTGACCACAGGTTCAGGTCGGGTGATCGCAGGTTCAGGTCGGGTGACCACAGGTTCAGGTCGGGTGATCGCAGGTTCAGGTCGGGTCACTGGCCGTGATGTGTTAGGGATGGCTGCGTTAGTCTTTTTTGTCGAACGTAAGTCAATAACAGCCGTTTGATTGTTGTCTTGAGTCTGTTGTCCGAGTGGTGGGGCCTGACTGTCGCTTGCGGGGTTTTGAATTTGCTTGTTATCGGCAACCATCTTCTGGATGGTTACCAGTGCGGTCGCTGCATTGTTGTTACCTTGAGCAGCAGATAAATTGAACCAGTGCATTGCTTGTTTCAGATTACTTGGCAAGCCGGTGCCGTAATAGTACATGTAACCCAGGGAATACTGGGCATCGGCATGCCCTTTTTCGGCCAGGTTGCTAAACAGGGCAGAGGCGACTTTATAGTTGCGTGACAGAAAGGCTGATTTTGCCTTGTTGAAAATAATTTCTTGTGCGGTTTCGCCCTGTATCGCGGTCTCTTTCTCGGGTGTCGCCGAGCAGGCGGCCAAAAAAATAAACCCGCATAATGTCAGTAGTCTGCTTATATTTATAATCAACTGTCGTTTCATGAAAGGGTGGAGCCTCGGTTTGTGTTGGTTTAGCTGACCAGTTGGTTTAAATCAAACACGGGTAGCAGAGTGGCCAGCACAATAAATAATACAATGGCGCCCATTAACAATATCATAATTGGCCCCAACAGGCCCAGGGTAGTTGACATGATAGACTCGATTTCCCTTTCCTGGATGACTGCCGCGCGTGCCAACATATCTTCCAGATTTCCACTGGATTCCCCGCTGGCGATCAGACTGACCATCATGGGAGGGAAATAGCCGGATTGCTCCATCGAGAGATGTATGTTGGCGCCTTCTTTCACTTTCGTCGTTATTTCTTCTATAGCCCGGCGCATGGGGAGGTTGGTCACCACCTGGCTTGAGATACGCAAGGCTTCAAGTATTTGCACGTTGCTTGAACTCAGGATACTCAGGGTCCTGGCAAAGCGTGCGCTGTTACTGCCACGTATTAAACGACCGGCAAAGGGCAGTTTAAGCAGAAACCTATGCCAGGCCAGCCTCGCTGCCGGTTGTTTCAATACGGCTTTAGCGGCAATGCTGGCAATGAATAGCAGTATTAATAATAACAGGCCATTGCTTTTAAGAAAGTCACTCATGGCAATCAGAATTTGTGTGGCGGCAGGTAATTCTTGCGCAACATTTTCGAATACTCGTACGATCTGCGGGACGACGAATGTCAGTAAGCCGATGACAATGAGTATGGATATAAAGACTAGCATGACGGGATAAAAAAGAGCCATCATGGTCTTTTGCTGCATTTGCTGTTTGGCTTCCGTGTAATCGGCCAGACGATCGAGCACATTATCCAGGTGTCCGGATTCTTCGCCAGCCTCTACCGTTTTTCGATAAAGCTCCGGGAATACCGCTGGAAATTCAGATAAGCCGGTACTGAGGCTATGACCCTCTCTGACGGTAGAACGCACTGATAACAGAACTCGCTGTACCTTATTTTTTTCACTTTGTGCAGCGACAGAACGTAATGTTTCTTCCAGTGGCATGCCCGCGCTCAATAATGTCGATATCTGGCGTGTGATCAATGCCAGGTCCATAGCGCTGATGCGTTGTCGAAACAGGTTTTTGCCGGTGTGATGTTTCTGCTGTTGCTTGACCTCATCGACCGTCAGGGGTGTCAGGCCCTGTTCACGTAACTGGTGTCTTATCTGTCTGGCATTGTCGCCTTCGATGACGCCTTTGCGGTTCTTGCCGCTCTTGTCTAATGCAGTGTATTCGAATGCCGCCATGAGTTAAGCAACTGTAGCGAGGTGGCTAGTAGCAAACGATTGAAGCAAGCCATTGTGGTTACGCGAGGGTATCGTTAATACCAGGGTCAGGTGGGTCCCGATAGAAATTACTTTTCCGGTTTGAACGGAGACTTTCGTACCACGGGTCGGTGACAAATATGTATTGGAGAGCATCATGCTGTTCAATTTAAAAGTTGTTATCTCGGGTCATTTATTAAAGTCAAAAAGGGTTGGGACTATCAGTCTTCCTGGGTGACGCGCAGGACTTCTTCTATACTAGTATCACCATTCAATATTCTGCGAACGCCATCCTGTCTGATGCCGGCAGAGCGCGTTCTGGCGTGTACAATCATGGCGAGTTCATCGGCGCCATCATGAATCAGGCTGCGTAATTTTTCGTCGATTTCAATAAATTCATAGATGCCAGTACGTCCCAGGTAGCCCATATTGAGGCAATGATCGCAACCATCTTGTTTGGCACGGTAAATAATGTGTTCTTCGCGCGTGTCCATACCGAGTAATTCACAGTCTTTTTCATTCGCGATCATTTCTTCACGACAATGGGGGCATAATTTACGTACCAGTCTCTGCGCCAGGATGCCAACGAGGCTGGAGGCCAGCAGGAAGGGTTCTATGCCCATGTCACGCAAACGTGTGATCGCACCGATGGCCGTATTGGTATGCAGTGTCGATAAAACCATATGGCCGGTCAGACTCGCCTGGACGGCGATTTGGCCGGTTTCCAGGTCACGGATCTCACCAATCATGACGACGTCAGGGTCTTGCCTGAGTATCGCGCGCAATCCTCGGGCAAAGGTCATATCGACNTTNGGATTNACCTGGGTCTGGCCAACACCTTCAAGGTTATATTCTATCGGGTCTTCAACNGTGACGATATTCCGTGTTCTGTTATTGAGTTTAGTCAGGGCGGCATACAGGGTCGTGGTTTTACCAGAACCGGTAGGTCCGGTGACGAGAATAATCCCATGAGGTTTATGAATCAGTTTGTTTAAATTAAGGGCTGCCTGCGTGGCCATGCCCAGCTTTTCGAGATCCATCCTGCCGGCTTGTTTGTCGAGTAGACGTAGTACGACGCGTTCTCCATGGTTGGAGGGTAGCGTGGAAACACGTACATCGACGGCGCGATTATTGATCCTGAGGGAAATGCGCCCATCCTGTGGTAAGCGTTTTTCCGCTATGTCCAGATGTGCCATAACCTTGATTCGCGAGACCAGCAGGGGGGCAGCCGCCCTTGGCGGTTGCAGGACCTCGCGCAGGATACCATCAACACGGAAGCGCACGATGGTATTGAGTTCGTAGGGTTCAATATGAATATCCGAGGCGCCTTCCTTGAGTGCTTCCGTTAACAGGGCATTGATGAGGCGTATAATGGGTGCGTCATCCTGGGTTTCGAGTAGATCTTCAGGTTCTCCCAGGCCCATGGCAACATGGTTAAGATCCATATCTTCACTGATGTCATCCATGACTTGCATGGCTTGACTGGACCCAGTTTCATAAAGTTCAGAGACTTTGACCTCAAATACTTCTGCGTTGACTTTTTGCAGTTTGAGGCGGCAGTTCAGGTGCCGTTTCAGCTCAGAAAAAATGCTGACCTTGCAACCTGCTTTATACAGGACAGTGGCCACCCCGTTTTCAATATCAGTGATGAGCACACCGTGTTTACGGATAAAGTTATAGGGCAGGGCATTGGCATCAGTTTCAGGCTTGTCTTCGATACTCAGGGCTTGTTCTTGGCTATCAGGCATATCCATTACTCATCAGTAGCCTGAGTGTTCTGCGTGGCCTTGTCCTTGAAAGGGGATGGTATTTTGGGTAAATTTTCCGGCAACACGGGGATAACCGATTCATCCATGAGGTATATACCCTTCCGGCGTTGCTCGAGTTGTTGTGCTCTGATCATCGTGTATTTGCCTTCGGTCACACGGCCTTCAGTCGCTGCATCACGAACGATAACAGGGCGCAGAAATACCATCAGGTTACGTTTGTTCTTGGTGGTTTTGTCAAAGCTGAAGAGCCGGCCCAGTAGCGGGATGTCGCCGAGCAGGGGGACACTCTGGTGAGTTTGTTGCACCGTATCATCGATAAGGCCACCTAGTACGATGGTGCTGCCATCCTCGACCATCACCGCGGTTTTGATCGAACGTTTGCTTGTGGTGAGGTCACTTGCACCTGAACTGCTGGGTATGACGCCGGAGATCTCCTGCTCGATATCCAGTTTGATCGCATCACCTTCATTGATTTGAGGCGTTACCCTGAGTGTCAGTCCAACGTCCTGGCGTTCAATGGTCCGGAAGGGATTGACTGAGCTTGATGTGCCTCCGGCATTGCTGAACTCGCCCGTAACAAACGGAACGTTTTCGCCTACAACGATTTCTGCCTCCTGATTATCCAGAGTCATTAGGCTCGGGGTAGAGAGTATATTCGAGTCGGCATCGCTCGACAGGGCGTTGACAATAGCGGCAAAGTTTAGTGTACCGCTGTCAAAGCGACCGAATCCTATGGCAGCGCCATCGCCCAGGTTTGGTGCCCCGCCACCAGCTATGGCGGAGGCGATATTACCGATACCTCCACCTGCAGCGGCGCTGAAATTAATGACTCCGATAGCGCCTTTACCACTCGGGCTGCCATCGATAGCCCATTGCACGCCCAGTTCTCGCGATTTACCCAGCGTCACTTCGGCGATGATGGCCTCAACCAGGACTTGCGCACGTCGAATATCCAGCTGGCTGATAACCCGCTGCAATGAGCGGAAGATATCGGGTGGCGCAGTAATGACCAAAGCATTGGAACTTTCATCGGCTTGTATGCTGACATTGGAGTTTTGCGACGCGCTTGTGGTTTTTTTCCCTTTCTGGTCTTTGAGCGTTTTGCTAACACCGGTCAGTACAGCGACCAGATCTTTGGCCTTGGCATAATGCAAATAGATAACACGGGTGCCGCCATCGGCCTCCAGCGGGGTATCCAGATGGGTAATCAATGCCCGGTATCTCAGGCGAGCGCCGGCCTCACCGCTGAGCAGGACACTGTTAGTGCGTTCGTCGGCGGCGAATGTCACCTGGGCCGGTTTATTGGTTTTGCCTTTGCCGGTCGAAAGGCCGGTCAGGATACGAACGATCTCACTGGCCGAGGCATGGTTCAAGCGCACGATTTCAATTTTGCTGTCGCTGACCTGGTCTATTTTGCTAACGATCTTGGCCAGTCTGGCTACATTCTGCGCACGGTCGGTAACGATCAGAACATTTTTGTCCGGATAGGCCGCCAGGTGTCCCTGCTGTGGGATCAGTGGTCTGAGTATGGGAACCAATTGTGCGGCCGTGACATTTTTAACCCGGAGGATGCGGGTAACCACCTGGTCGCCGCGGATATTATCGCTGCCTCGGACGGTCGGCACACTGTCCTGTTTGGCCCTGCTATTGGGCACGATCTTGATAATATCGCCCACGGGCACGGTAGCAAATCCGTGGACCTCAAGGATGGATAGGAAGATCGGATAAATCTCATCCTTGGAGAGCGGGCTGGCCGAGATAACCGTGACCTTGCCCTTGACGCGTGGATCGACAACAAAATTTTTCCCGGTCAGCTTGGAGACAGTACTGACCAGTGTGGAGATGTCAGCATCCTTGAGGTTCAAGGTGACATCATTCTGTTGCGCGAAAGACAGACCAGGCAGGGTCATGATCAGAAGCAGGATAAAGCCTTTTCTGAATCGGCTTGCCCAATATTGCAGTGAGTTATAGTCCATAAAAAACAGTATTTTATAATTAAGTGTTAACGTCCATTATTGCTCAGGCAAATTTCTTTTTTATTACTATTTTCCTGTTTTCAGGTATCAATCGGGAAACTTCATAGCTAATAAAATATATTGACTTCATGAGCTTAGCAAAAAAACTTTATTCAGTACATAAGCTACCAAACTACCACTGTTATATACGCAAGGCAACGGATAATAGTTGCCTATAAGCAATAATAATTTGTTTATTAATATCAATGGCTTTTAGATTATTGTTCAATAAACACCTTCATATTTTGAAACCATGCTGCCATCGGGTTTGGTGCGGGTAATATTCTTCAACATACCGACCAGAAAGTTATTCGCTTTAGCCGTCGGTTTGAAAACCGCGTTGAAGCTGAATTTATGCTCAGGCTTCAGTGTCAGGGTGCCGTCGATACCAATGGGAGCTTGTTGGTCCTTGATCTTGATCAGGACAGTATCCTTTTCATTGCTGAGATTCATACGGATATTACCCAGTTCGGCCTGAACGGGTTGCAAGAGTGATGTTTGTGCCAGCAATATTTCTCCTTCAGCGGATTTGAGTTCCTTTTCATTCATCACCAATGTTTTCATATTAATAAGCACTTCACCATCAAGACTGACCAGTGACAGTGAAGGGACTTGTTGCAGCATTTTTGCAGGCAGTGTCCCTTTTAACTCATGGGCTTCAAGATCGCCATTAATGGCAAAACCCAGCTTGCCCTTGAGTGGATACTGAAGATCCTTAACATTGATATCCAAACTTACCATGGCTTTGAGTAATGAAAGTGGACGGAGTTCCCAATTAATATCCTGAAATGTTTGTTTATTGACGCGCATGCTACTGGCATGGCCTGACCAGATGGTCCCACCGAGGTCATATATCTGCACATTCTTGATGCTATCTTTGCTGAGTTGATAAGCAATACTGGCAGGGAAGTTGATGACCGTGAACAGCAAAAAGCTGAATAGTCCCAGGAGAATCAGAATAGTACGTGTTTTCATTATATGCCTGTAGTGAGTACAACGCGGGCATTGACTTGTCCGGGTGCATCTTGTCGATCAATGTTAATAGTATTGACATGGATCTGGTATTCATTCGCCAGTTTGCCCAGCCAGTCAACCAGTGCATCAAAGTCGGTGTTTTCAAACCAGATCTGTACCTTGTTCTCACCCTGGGGCTCCAGTCTTTTCATGCTGCTGCCCAGGCGGGATGATTTGATAGTGCGATCAACAGTAGACAACAAGGGCCCTTCACTTCCGGCCTTACTTTGTTGCCCACTGCCTTGTAGACGTTTGATTTTATCGCCTGTGGCCTGTACCCAGTTCAACAGTTCACGCTGTGCCGTAACCTGGGTCTTCTTGTTCGCATAGCCTTCTGTAATCGGTGACCACACGAGTAAATAAAACAGGGCAATAGCGAGGATAATGCCGATCACGATAATGATTTGCCTCTCATGTGGCTCCTTGGCGTAGTACCATGATTTCACGAGTTATTCTCCTGTATACGCAAACGTGCCGAGACGTTATCCCCTTCAACAGCCGCCGATCGGATTTCGACCACCATGCCCGCCTGGGTAAGCAGCTGCTTCAGGTTTTCCAGTGACTGCAAGTCGCCTATGGTCATTTCAATGTCGAGGCGCCCATTACGGAAACTCATGCCATTGAGGTTGATCGTTTTAATGCTCTGCATGGAGTTGGCAAAAACGCCAACATTGGCAAGGAAGCCTGCATTGCCGCTAAGCTGGTTATTTTGCAGCGCTTGCAGGCGTTGTTGCATTTGGCTTTTCGGGTTAACCATCCGCTTGACATCAGGCATGGCTTGTTTGAACAGCGTCGTGATTTTTTGATTTAAGGCCGTCGATTCGCGTGAAATACTGACATAGTAGGTAATCGCATTACCGGCCTGTATTAGTAGAATAATGGCCACTAAAGCGGCAGCCGGGTACCATTTTTTCAGTGAACGGCTGGCCATCTTTCGGGGCGTGTATTCTCCCTGCAGCAGGTTGATGCCACTGCCTTCACGATAATGCCCGGCCAGTAGTTTTAATAAAGCATCCTGCGCCGGTGAATGTGTTAGTTCAATCGTATCCGATGCCAGTTCTTCGAGAAAACCGTCCTGTGCGTTGCTACGGGCATCGATAATATTCAATTGTATCGGTGCGTCGTCCCCGGCTTCCTGGATCGCCATATCCAGGTACTCGGAAAGACCTTCTGTATCCACCGTGAATCCGCTATAGGGGCTGGTTTGTACCGTTGATTCCTGCTCTTCCACCAGTATATTCCATTGCCTTGGCGGACAGGGTAGACACAGGGTGTCGGCGATAATGACATGGCTGCTGAGATGATGTTCTTTAAAGCGCGCAATCAGGTCTTCGAGGCGTTTCTTGTCTATCGCACAGACAGGTATCATTTCTGAATTGATGCGCTCGGGGATCGCAAAATGAAACTGGTTAATATCCCCGATAAGGTCTTCTTCCATGGCATAGGGTACGGCCTGGAGAATCTTCTGGCGGTTACGTGCAGGGATCATCACCGTCGTCATATGGAGATCACTGCCTGGCAACAGGGTGATTAGTTTTTTTCCACGGCAAAGCTCTTCGAGTTCATCCAGGTTGGCCTCTGCATGGGCACGAATAACTGACTCACTGCCCGGCAGGTAGATCTCCAGAGAATCGTTCTTGTGAATCCTTATAAAAACCATTTTATCCATTAATCTACCCCGGGACTACGCGATATTGTTTCAACACTACTATCAGCATTCCTTTTCAGGTTGCTGGTCAAGCGATTGCTGACCTTATCTATCAGAACCTCGGCCTGCACCTGGAAATACTGTGAACTTACACCAATTAGGTCCTTGATTTCCAGCTCATATTTGTTTTTATCGTTGGCGCGGCCCTTAGTTTCATCGATAAAGTCCTTGATTGTATCAAAAACTGATGATCGATCTTCAACGATCTCACTGGCTTCCTGCAGGTTGAGTTGTGAAGACAGGGCTGCAATGATCTCGCCTGGTGCGGTATTGATATTAATAAGGGTGGTCTCTGGTAATGTGGTGATAAAAGGCTTTAATTTCTCATAAATTTCAATGCTGACACCCTCGACCAGTAATAATTCGCTGGGGCTTCGCATGCGCTGGTTACTGGTGCGATAGGGGGGTGTTTTTTGTTCATAGATCTGATCTTCGGCACCATCGGGGAAAAGGGCGTCGGTGTCTTCATCCATCCAGTCGATAATCGCCTGGGTAATAGGGGCCTTGATCTCGAGTATTTCCAGCAGGCGCTTGAAGTAGGCTTGTTGCTTTTGCAGGTAAGTGTTTGCCTGCGAGTCACCCGGGTTTTCAACGTAGAGATTATTCAGGTTGAACAGGCCTTGCAAATCGCTGATCTGGCCGCCGAGAGTTCCCCCTTCTATGATAGTGACTGGTAGCGGTTGGGCCCAATCCTCAAGGAGGTTGTCTGTATTCTTGTTGTTGGGGTTTTTGTGGTCACGATAGAGTACGCCTCTTGCCCATGCCTCTCCGCCGAGGGCGTAATAGTAACCTTGCTGACTGAAGAGAATATTTTCTGTGCGGCGAATATCATATTGTTGTCGCTCGGTGATATTGATGGCGATAATGGTTGCCATCGAGACAATCAGTAAGGCCGTCAATAGCGCGATACCGCGCTGAGTGCGTGGTAAGGATCTGGGTGATGGTTTATTGATCGGCATGGTCATCATCAGTAACCCGGCAATGCCACAATGCGCGATATCTTGCCCATCGTTTCATGTATCAGGGAAATTTCAACTGCCTTGGGCAAGACTTTCTGGTTGGCGACGGGGTTAATGGGAGGCCAGTTATCGGTCCATTCATTGTTTTGTTGCAGGAAGCGGAACTCCAGTTCTTCCAGTTGGCTGATCAGACTGCGATCGTTACTATTAGCCTCACCCGCACGGTCAAGCATGCGGTAGCGACTGCGCATCAAGGTGTCTTCCTTAAGCCAGTAACGCACCCTGATCAGGCTGCTGCGCTGTAGGCCTTGTGGATTATTCACCCCGGTGCGGGTCAGTGTGAGACCCTGGGAGCCCGTATTGCCGGCAACGATGGCGGGCTGAGGGGAGCCAAATTCATCGCGAACACCTCTTTCCAGCGCAAAGCGCAGATCTTGCTCCAGGTAAAAGAAGGTTTTTTGCAATAGTTTGATGCGGTTGACGACGTTGTCCGCCGCTTCCTGGGAATCGATGATGGCCTTGATGCCGGTCAGTGCGACTATCGACATGATGGAAAAAATAGTAATCGCAACCAGGATTTCCAGCAGGGTAAACCCCCTGATAGACAAGCGCGAAAAATGACGCTGATGCATCATTGTTCCCCCAGATAGCTGGTGAGCGTATAGAGGGTCTTGTCTTTATCCTGATCGAGTGAAATGTCGACAGTCAATTTTCGCAGATTGCTATCAGGGGTGTTATCGACTTTTATCTTCCAATGCCAGTTTTGCTTTGCCAGTTCGATATTGCCATTGGAATTGCCGGTTTTTGGCAGGGTATGTACGGCTCTTATTTCATTGACCTTGTTTGAAGCGATCAGGCTGGCCAGGTATTTATTGCGCAGGGTAGCGGTATTGACGATGTTTTCACTGGCTGTCTTGATCATGGCCGACAGCGCCACGGCTAATAACACCAGGGCGACCAGTACTTCGACGAGGGTGAAACCGTTATTGGAGCTCGTTCGATTCACGCGTGATCTCCAGTTCGCCGTTTTCCGCTGTATTCAGGATGTAGACAATATCGTTGTTGTTACGATGGGTGAAAACAATTTCAAATGCGGTCCATTCACCGCTATTGGAAAAAACTATTTGCGGAACGGGTTTGTCCGACGAAGTGCGCAGATCGGCCTGGTTGCCCTCAATCTGGATAATCATTTCCATGTCTTCGGGGAGCTCCCTCGGTTTGAGCAAGGCATCATCGACGGGTTCCCATTTAGTCTGTTTTTTGTCTTGATCTTCTTTATTGTCCTTATTATCTTTATTATATTGCAGGAAGCTATAGGACTCTTCGGTGAGTAACATGCCGATATCCTGTGATTGATAAATGGCCTGTTGGTCGGCCAGTTCCATTATTCGCGCCATTCGGCCCACTTCCTGTTTTAACAGGGAGTCAAAATCATTATTGTCGAATCTGAGCAGGGCAATCCCGAGGACAATACTGATCAGCACCAGGGTGACCAGTATTTCTATTAAAGTGAAACCACGCAAGCTCCCTGGACGAAGTGAGCCGGAGAGGGTGGTTCCCACTGACAGATGATGCCTTCCCTGCATGCTGTTTGATTATTCCAGGTTCCAGTTACCGATATCATCTTCACTGGCAACACCATCGGGTCCCAGAGAAAAGATATCCAGTTTTCCATGTGTGCCGGGACTGAGATACTGGTATGGATTTCCCCAGGCATCTTTTGGCAGGCGTTCAATATAGCCGTCCTTGTCCCAGTTTTTGGGTTCGGGCTCGCCGGCAGGTTTGGTGACCAGGGCTTCGAGGCCCTGATCCGTACTGGGGTATTGAAAATTATCCAGCTTATACATATTCAATGCGGTTTCGAGTATGCGTATATTTTGTTTGGCCTGGGTCTTTCTTGCCTGCTCGGGTTTACTCATGATCTTGGGCACGATGAAAACCGCGAGAATACTGAGTATGACGACCACGACCATGACTTCTATGAGCGTAAAACCCTTCGAGACTTTTCTGATCATTATGTTTACCTGTGTTAGTTTCAATATCTGTATGTTTTTATTGTAGTTATGATGTAAAATCAGTGTGGCTGATTATAAACAGCCCGCAGGCTTGCGTCTATTGCAATCATCACAATAAGGGTATTTGATCACATTTGAGTCACAAAGTGTCCGAGTGACCGAAAAAAAAGTGCTCGATATCCATCTTGCTGATTTTAGTACGGTCTTGCCTGCCGCGAGCGCTTGCTGACAGGCAAAATCCTGCAACCCGGTGATTTATCAGCCAGGTCATGCATAAAGGATGTCATTGTTAACAGAAAGAGGCACTCATCGACTGGCAAACGGTGAGTATGAGCGATGTATTGATAGATAAGTGAGTTGAAACCCCTTGATCACAAAAGTAATCCCCTTTATTTGCTGCCTGTTGCTGGTGCCGGTGCCGGATGTTGTCTGGTCTGCTGTTACCGTGGTGGATTCCACGGGGGCAAAGATTCATCTACCAAAACCCGCGCGAAGAATCATCAGCCTGGCGCCCCATACGACCGAGTTATTATTTGCAGCCGGGGCGGGTCAGTGGGTGGTCGGCGCAGTGAGCTACAGTGATTATCCTAAGGCAGCGCTTGCCATACCCAGGGTAGGGGGTTACCAGTCTTTTGATTATGAAGCCATTGTAGGGTTACGTCCTGATTTAATCCTGGCCTGGAAGAGTGGTAATCCTGTCTCGGGTCTGGAAAAGTTGGCCAGGCTGGGTTATCCCGTGTATGTCACGGAGGCACGTTCCCTCGAAGACATCCCGGTATTGTTAAGAGATATCTCGAAGATGACGGCAACCGAATCACAGGGAGAACGTGAGGCCTTGCGCTTTGACGAACATTTATCTCAATTGCGCAAACGTTATGCATCGGCCAGGAAGTTAACAGTATTTTATCAAATCTGGCGCCAACCACTGATGACGGTGAATCATGAGCATCTGATCAACAAGGTAATAGCCTTGTGCGGTGGTATTAATATTTTTTCTGAACTTGATCTTCTGGCAGGTTCAGTGGGAGTAGAGAGTGTTTTAAAACGTAACCCGGATGTCATTATGATTAATGGACAGGGAGAGCGTTATACACAGTGGTCCGCAGATTGGCAACAATGGAGTCAGTTGACGGCGGTGAAAAACAAGCATGTTTTTGAAATCAATCCTGACACCATGTCCAGGCATAGTCCAAGAATCCTGCAAGGGGCGGAAGAGCTGTGTTCCAAACTGGATAGTGCCAGGTGACTGGATGGGCTTAATATAAACCGACTGTTTGCTTAAGGCTCTTCTGGTCAATTCATGAATGCGCATCTGCGGGCCAGGCAGTTTCTGGCTACGCTTCAGGCATCTTACTCATTGCTTGCTATTAGTGACGATCTCCGTCCAACAAGGTGTGTTGAATTTTGTCTCTGAAATGTGTCTGCAAGTATTTCAAAGTTATGCCTGAATTCCGTCTTACCAAAAACAGGCACCGAGCAGGATAACAAGTTCCATTATCTCAACTGTCGCACCGGCGGTATCACCTGTCATGCCGGCTATTCTGCTTATCATCATGTGGCGAAGAAAAGCCCAGGTGGCTATGGCTACACTGATAACGACAAGGGTTTGCATGCCTGACAAAACCGTCAGGACGATCAATACGCTCAGGGTGACAGTCCATGCTGGCCCCCGTGGCAAGTGATTTGCGAGTACGGAACCCAGGCCGTTTTGGCGAACATAGTTCGTAGTTAAAAACAGCGGTAATAACATCGTTCGGGAAAATACACAGGCTATGATGATGGCCTGCCATTGTTGCTGGCGAACAATGTATTCCAGTGCTGCCAATTTCAATAAAAGTACAATAACAAGAATGATGACGGCCGCAGGTCCACAGCGCGGATCCTTCATGATGTCCAGCGTGCGTTGGGGGTCGGCAAATCCACCGAGCCATGCATCGGCACTATCGGCCAGTCCATCCAGATGTAGCGCGCCAGTGATCATTACCCAGAAAGCAAGCAGCAGGCCAGCCAGTATTAAAGATGAGGTATGTGGGTGCAGGCTGAGCAGAATGATAGCCAGGAAAATACCGATGAGGCTGCCTGCGACAGGATAGTATAAAAGCGACTGGCCCATGGTTCGATCGTTGATTGGGGTGTTGATTTTAACAGGCAGTCGGGTGAGTAACTGTAAGGCGACAAGAAGTGGCTTGATCATGAAAGTGTACCCGCGTGAAAAACCAGGCTGCTGCCTGTGACAGTATGGTTATCATTATAGTAGACGCGGATACGACTGAGGCCGGCATACGGTAATTCCAGCTTCAGCAGGGAATTGAGAGGTATACCGAGAATGTGCCCGATGATGACTCGAATAGTACCGCTATGTGCGATGACCAGTAGATGTTTGCCCTGGCGTTGGTATTGCAGTCCATCCCATGCCTGCAGGATGCGCTGTTGAAATTGGTGTAATGGCTCTCCGCCAGGTGGTGTGACATTGCTCGGGTCTTGCCAGAAGCGTGAGAGTAGATCAGGTTCCGATTGCTGGATGTCGCTGAGCAACTTGCCTTCCCATGCTCCAAAGTCAAGCTCCCAAAGCTGCTCATCCTGTTCGAAGGGGAGGGAAAGGCGGGTCGCTAATTGTTGTGCAAACTCGGCACAACGAATGGCAGGTGAACTGATAATGGTATCCCAGGGACGGTGTTCACCAATGGTATTTTCCAGTTGTTGCCATCCCTCGCTGGTTAGCGGGTCATCCGTACGACCGCGAAAGATGAGCTGGCCACCCCGAGGTTCACCATGACGTAGCAAGTCGATGATTATTTCATTTTTGTGAATCATTTTTTTCTGACACATGGGCTTGTGCAAAAGTGGCCATATTATTATGTAGCAG
>JGI24023J19991_10000108_pt1 | contig 53933 bp, 52 predicted proteins | sample Cruoilmetagenom1_FD_19991 | JGI IMG/M metagenome (IMG submission 19991)
GGGGGGGTACTGGTCTATGGCATTCCTGAATTCCGTCTGCCTAAAGATATCGTCGCCCAGGAGGTCAATTTTCTGGAACGACAGGGTGTAAAGGTAGAGTGCAACGCCGTCGTTGGTAGAACCGTCACCATAGATGAATTATTTGAACAGGGCTATGACGCAGTTTACGTCGGAGTAGGTGCCGGTCTTCCCCGCTTTATGAATCTCCCGGGGGAAAATTATATTGGTATTCTTTCCGCCAACGAATATTTGACCCGGGCAAATCTCATGAAAGCATACAAGTACCCGGAAGTTGATACTCCTATTCCAATTGGAAAAAATGTAGTGGTTCTGGGTGCCGGTAATGTTGCCATGGATTCAGCACGTACCGCCATGCGCCTCGGTGCAGATAGTGTGAAAATTGTATATCGCCGATCCCGAGAAGAGATGCCGGCTCGTCAGGCTGAGATCCATCATGCGGAAGAGGAAGGAATTGAATTATTTCTTCTCACTAATCCAACCCAATATCGTGGTGATGAAAAAGGTCGCCTTACCGGTATGGAATGTCTGCGCATGGAGCTTGGTGAACCCGACGATTCCGGCAGACGTAGACCGGTTGCCATCGAAGGTTCGGAATTTGAGATGGAGTGCGATCTCTGTATCGTTGCAGTAGGCTCCGCGTCAAACCCGCTGTTGACTAGTGATACTCCTGACATGGCACTGAATAAGTGGGGCAATGTTATTACCCTTGGAGATACCGGAAAAACCACCAAGAAGGGCGTTTGGGCTGGAGGTGATATCGTTACCGGTGCCGCCACGGTTATCCTGGCAATGGGTGCCGGAAGAGAAGCTGCTGATTCTATCCATGATTTTCTGACACTGGGCTGGTAACCCCTGATGGCGTCGTAAAAAGTTCGATCTACGGCGTTACAGGTTTTTATCAGCACCGAGGCATACCATATGTATTGCCTCGGCACTGATAAAAACTTGTGCCTTGTATATCGAATTTTTTGACTTAGCCATCTATAGCTGCAATCGACCTTTGTAAGAGGTTATCACATCTTAGAATACAGAATTTATTCTTTCTCATCGGTAAAAACAAAAAAGTCTGTCGGGCAACCGACAGGCTTTTTTGTTTTTACCCAATCGCCCTTCCTCCCACCACCCGGGTATAACTATACCTGATCATTTTATTCATCTTTATGAATACCTGCCAATTGTTCCCGAATCTGACCAGACTATCGCTATTTAATCAAAGGCCTAAAGAGTGTGCAAACCTTGAAATCTAATTAATTCCTTGACACAGAATATTGCGGCCTGTTAATGAATGAGTGTTCATTTTTATGGTCAGTGCCGGTTGTATTCCGGCTGCAACCACATAGTAGAAAAAAAACGGCAGGAGAAGGTGATGTCAACAGAACTGGCTCTTTCGGCAATAACTCTGATCGGTATTGCCGCCCTTGTTCCCATCTTGATGGCTATGACAGCGTTTTTAGGCCCACGGTCCAGGGGAAAAGTAAAAAACGAAGCATATGAAAGCGGGATCGGCTCCATCATCGGTGCGGTTGACCAGAAGTTCAGCGTCAAGTTTTACCTGCTTGCTATTCTGTTCCTGATATTCGATATTGAAACGGTTTTTATGTTCCCGTGGGCAGTCTCTTTACGTGAACTTGGTTGGTTCGGATTTATTGAAATGGTCGTGTTCATGCTGCTGCTTCTCACCGGACTTATCTATATTTTAAAGAAAGGGGTGCTCAATTGGCGTTAGGACTGGAAGCAAAGCTAGGCGACAATGTAATGACCAGCACACTTGACTATATTGTCAACTGGGGCAGGGAAAATTCACTGTGGCCATTCGTCTATGGAACAGCCTGCTGCGCAATCGAATTCATGAGCACAGCAGCGAGTCTCCACGATATCTCCCGATATGGAGCAGAAGTAGTCAGGTTTTCGCCACGCCAGGCTGATCTTTTACTTGTTTGCGGCACTGTCAGTTATAAACAAGCTCCTATTCTTAAGCGAATTTACGAACAGATGCCTGAACCTAAATGGGTTATTGCAATAGGTGCCTGCGCAAGTTCCGGTGGCATTTACGATAATTACTGCACCGTACAGGGAATTGACACCATCATCCCTGTCGATGTTTACATCTCCGGCTGCCCACCACGACCCGAAGCAATTCTGGATGGCCTGATGAAGATCCAGAACCAGATAAAAGGCGAAACTGTACTTGAAGATCGCCATAAAGACTTTAAAGGAATTCTCGACTGATATGAATGCGACGGCGCTAGAAAAATTTCAAGCCGCATTTCCGGACGCGACCTGCAAAGTTGTTCTGGATTCTGTGGTCATCGATGTGCAGCCTGACAAACTGGAAAGCACTCTTGCCGGTTTAAAGAATGATCCCGCATTTAACTGCGGCTTGCTTCTTGATGTGACCGGTATTGATTATAAAGACTATCCGAAGACAACAGAGACCAGGTTTTATGTGGTCTATACTGTTCGAAACTGGCAGGACAATCTTCTTGTTCAGGTGCGCACACCGGTGGTTGATCCTGAAAAGGGGATACCGACGGCAACTCATCTCTTTGACTCTGCCCTCTGGGGAGAAAGAGAAGTCTGGGATCAGTATGGCATAAACTTCCAGAATCACCCTGACCTGCGAAGGATCCTCAACCACTACCAGTTTGAAGGACACCCTCTTCGTAAAGATTATGATATCCGTAAAGGACAGGTTTGCATAGGAAACGACAGCCTTGAAAAAGAGATAAGAGCACGCCTTGCCAACAATGGTGTTGCAGAAAGTACCATGAAGGATATCAACACCGAAATAATGTTTCTCAACCTCGGGCCTTCCCATCCTGCAACGCATGGTGCAATCCGTATTCTGACAGCACTTGATGGTGAAACTATCATGGCCAATATCAATGAGATTGGCTATCTGCACAGAGGGTTTGAAAAGACCTCTGAGAACTTGACTTATAACCAGATTATCCCTCTGACCGACAGGTTAAACTACTGTTCATCCATGATGAACAATATCGCTTATGTCAAGGCGGTGGAATCCTGGTTGGGAATAGAGATTACAGAGCGTGCCCAGTTCATGCGGGTTGTACTGAGCGAATTTTACCGTGTCCTGGATCATCTGGTCTGTATTGCTGCGAATATGGTTGATATGGGCGGTTTGACCAACTACTGGTACCTGTACAATGAGAAAGAGACCGCTTACGACTTTATCAGCCGCCTGACAGGCGCACGCCTTACCAGTTCATTCACACGCATCGGCGGCATGTACCGCGATTTCTACGAAGGCTGGGAGTCGGATCTTGAACTTCAACTGAGAGACATAGAAAAAGGTATTGGTGATTCCATAAAGCTGGTCCTCAAAAACCGCATAGTTCACGACCGCACCAAAGATGTCTGTGTACTGTCAGCTGAAGATGCACTTTCTTACGGGTTTACCGGCCCGACCCTGAGAGCCAGCGGAGTCCCTTTTGATCTTCGAAAAGATGCTCCATATTACAACTACGAATCGTTTGACTTTGAGATCCCGGTGGGGAGCAAAGGCGATATTTACGATAGGATCATGATCCGATTCGAAGAGATGTTTCAATCCATCCGCATAATCCGTCAGGCAATGAAATTCATTCCTGAGGGTTCTGTTTTTATTGAAGATTCACAGGTTGTACTACCGCCGAAAGCCGATGTTTATAACAACATCGAGGGATTGGCCAACCACTTCAAACTGATATTTGAGGGTGTCAAAACGCCTGCCGGAGAGTGGTACGATTCTTTTGAAGCGGCGAATGGTGAGTTGGGCTTTCATTTTGTTTCAGACGGCTCAGGACGACCATACAAACTCAAAGTACGGCCACCCTGTTTTTACATAATGGGTGGTTTCCATAAGATGGTTGAAGGAAACATGATTGCAGATGCAGTTATCAACCTGGGAAGCATCAATATAATCGGCGGGGAGTTGGACAGATGAGCGACCGTTCACAACTGATATCCACTGGAGAACCATTCAAATTCGACCAGGAAAGAGACACTGAATTTGAGCGTCTTATAAAACGCTATCCGGAACGGGAGTCGATGATTCTTCCTGCCCTGTGGCTTACCCAGGAACAGGAAGGCTGGATAAGCGCAGAGGCGATCGCTTACATTGCTGACCGCATAGGAACCTTCGCCAGCAAAGTTTTTGAATGTGCAACGTTTTATACCATGTACCATCTTCATCCGATGGGTAAATACCACATCTGTGTCTGCCGCACTCTCTCCTGTTGGTTGCGGGATAAGCAGGCAATTGTTGATTACCTGAGAGATGAAATCGGTATTGAACCTGGTCAAAAGAGTGAAGACGGCAAGTTTAGCCTCGAAGAAGTTGAATGTTTGGGACACTGCGGTACAGCTCCAGTTGTCCAGATTAACGGCGAATTTCACGAAGAGATGGACGTGGAAAAGCTGACAGCACTGCTGGCCGAGCTGAATTAAGGAGAGCGTACAGACATGGAAGTAAAAATTCTCAGCGCGAAGTTTGATATAGAGGATGGTCACAAACTCGAAATTGCAAAACAGCACGGCGCCTATGCAACTATCGACAAGCTCTTTTCAATGAAACCCGAAGAGGTTATCGAGGAAGTTAGAAACAGTGGTTTGCGAGGCCGTGGCGGTGCAGGATTTCCTGCCGGTGTGAAGTGGGGATTTCTACCCAAAGGTACCGGCAAACCGGTCTACCTTGCAGTCAACTCCGATGAATCGGAACCGGCGACATTTAAAGATCGCTACATCCTCGTAAAAGATCCACATATGATGATCGAAGGCATCATTATATGCAGCTACGCTATCGGATCCCACGACACCTATATTTATATTCGTGGAGAATATACCAGCCAGGTGAAGGCCCTGCAGGCTGCCATTGATGAAGCTTATGAAGCTGGATACCTTGGCGACAAAGTTGCAGGCCACGACTTCAAACTTGAGGTCACCGTTCATCGGGGAGCCGGTGCTTATGTATGCGGGGAGGAAACGGGGCTGCTTGAATCGATCGAAGGGAAAAAAGGGCAACCCAGAGCCAAGCCACCTTTCCCCGCGGTTGCAGGTCTTTACGGTTGCCCGACTATCATAAACAATGTCCAGTCTATTGCTTCTTTACCGTTCATCCTGGAAAAAGGAGCTGAAGCATATAAGGTTTACGGCACAGAAAAAAGTTCGGGAACGCACCTTTTCGGTATTTCAGGCCATGTTGAAAAACCCGGTATGTATGAATTACCTCTGGGATTACCGTTACTGGAGGTCGTCGAAAAAGTTGCCGGAGGTGTCTGGAAGGGCAGAAAATTAAAGGGTGTCATTCCCGGCGGGAGTTCCACACCTGTATTGACCCCTGAAGAAGCCAAAACTGTGACCCTCGACTATGAATCCATGGCCGAGCATAAAACTATGTTCGGCTCGGGCGGCATTGTGGTTCTCGATGAAACTGTCGATATGGTCAAGCTTGTGGAAAACCTGATCTACTTTTATCATCACGAATCCTGCGGGCAATGCACTCCCTGCCGTGAGGGGTTGGGATGGATGTTAAAAATCATTAAAAAAGTCGTCCGCGGTGAGGGCGAGATATCAGATATCGATCTTCTCTCGGAACTCTGTGACAATATTGAAATGAAAACAGTCTGTGTTCTGTCAGCCGCTTGTACCATGCCGGTACGCAGTTATCTCACTAAATTCAGGCACGAATTTGATGCGTATGTTTCAGAAGGTGCATCTACAGCAGAAGCGAACCAGGAATAAGGTCACCCCATGGCTGAAATGATTAAACTTTTTGTAAATGGAAACGAGGTTGAAGTTGAGGCAGGCAAGAACCTGATTGATGCTATCGGTGCAGTCGGTATCGAAATCCCTCATCTCTGCTACCATCCTGCACTGGGTGCAGATGGTAACTGCAGAATGTGTCTTGTTGGCCTTGAAGAAGGTGGTCCTCCTCTCGTCCCGGCATGTAAAACCCCTGCTGCTGAAGGAATGAAGGTACTTCTTGATGCTGATCATATTAAAAAAATCCAGCATGATGTGCTTGAATTTCAACTTATAAACCACCCTGTAGATTGCCCTGTCTGTGATCAGGCCGGAGAGTGCTCCCTGCAGGATTACTATATGACTTATGACGGCCAAAAAAGCCGCATGACTGTACCGCAGGTAACCAAATCCAAGAAAATGGACTTTGGCTGCGGTGTCGTTCATGACCAGGAACGATGTGTCCTGTGCGGCAGGTGTGTACGCTTTTGCCGGCAGATCACCAGGACCGGAGAACTCGGTATAGTCAACAGAACTGACACGGCCAGGGTGGCAATCTTCCCCGGCAGGCCACTTGATAACAGATATGCCGTAAACGTCGTTGATCTTTGCCCGGTCGGTGCCATGACCAGTGCCGATTTCCGCTTTAAACAGCGTGTCTGGTTCATGAAAAAAGAAAGGGGAGTCTGTCATGGCTGTTCCAGAGGCTGCAATATCACCATTGATCACAATCGTGAAAAAGACCAGGATGATTTAATCTATCGCTTTCGACCCCTGTTCAATGAGCAGGTGAATGGGTATTTCATCTGTGATGAGGGACGACTGAGCTACAGAGATGAAAATGAAAACAGGCTGACAGAGGCCAGACTGAGCAAGACAACGATATCTCTGGACAGGGCTGTTACCGCCAGTCTGAAAGAGTTCAAGAGAGCTGAAGGGATTGTTATCCTGATTTCACCCGACTGTTCTCTTGAGCAGATGGTTTCGATCAAATCACTGGCCGAAGAATTGGGAGCGCCCCTGTCCGGTTTCAGCGATGGTTATATCAAAAAAGGTGATGGAGATGATTACCTGATACAGGACGATAAAGCTGCTAATCGGGCAGGTCTTACAGCTCTCAATATTGACAGCTCACAGTCTGCCTTCGAGGAAGCTCTGGCCAAAGCCGGCCTGCTGATCAACTTTAATAATGATCTCTCACTCTTTTACGACGAATCAAGCCTCAAAAAACTGTTTAAGGAAAAACGTGTTATTGGAGTTACAAGCAGGGATACCAAATTATTCCAAATGGCAAACCTTGTAATCCCGGTGGCCTCTTTTACCGAGTACAGTGGCAGCATCATTAACTGTGACAATATCCTGCAGACTTTTAACAGGGCTATTACCAAAAACGATGCGCCTCTCGATATGAGTGAGGTTGCAGCTTTGCTTGGCGGACCTCTTAAAACTAACGGGGATCGATATGATAAGCTGAAAAAGATCGTCGTTTCGCTGAATGATTTTAACCCAGACACTATCCCGGCCACGGGATTGAAACTAACCTAACCGATAGCGAGGCTGACAATGTCCCTGCTTGATATTTTACTTGTTGCTATACGAGTTGCTTTTGCGGCTTTTGTACCGCTCTGTTTTATTGCAGTTTGCGTCTGGATGGAGCGCAGGGGAGCTGGCTTCTTTCAAGACAGAGCCGGTCCAAACAGAGCAAATATTTTTGGCTTCAGAGCTGCCGGACTAGTGCAGAATCTTGCCGATGGAGCAAAGCTCTTCTTTAAAGAAGATGTTATTTCCGACCATATCCAGCATAAGTTTTACTTTGTGATTGCGCCCCTTATCGTCTTCTTTACCGCTGTTGTCTCTTTTGCGGTGGTTCCATTTGCCGATACCCTGGTTTTAAACGGTAAAAGCTACATTATGCAGGGCATCCCCATTGATATCGGTATCCTCTGGTTTCTCGCTTTAGCTGGATTCGGTGTCTATGGCATTATTTTAGCCGGCTGGTCTTCAACAAACAAGTACGGCTTACTGGGAAGCCTCAGGTCAACAGCACAGGTTATCAGTTACGAGATCCCGATGGGTCTGGCAATTGTCAGCCTTCTGGTAGTGTACGGCACAGTTAACCTGAATGGCATGGCTCAGTTCCAGGGGCAGCTTCTCTTCGGATTCATCCCAATGTGGGGAATCATCCTGCAGCCGGTAGGCTTCCTTATATTTGTTATTGCAGCCTTTGCTGAAACCAATCGTACTCCCTTTGATCTTGCAGAAGGTGAAAGTGAAATCGTCGCCGGTTTTCATGTTGAATACAGCGCAATGAAGTTCGCTATTTTCTTTATGGGTGAATATATTGCGATGTTCGCTTCAAGTGCAATAATAGTAACTCTCTATTTCGGCGGATACCAGATCCCCTTCCTGTCTACTGATACTTTAATTACCTACGCCAAGCCGGTTGCCTTTCTTCTTATGCTAGGCCTTCCTGCCGGGATGTATTTCTTCGCCGGCTGGATCAGAAAGAACAACGTCAGCCACTACCCAAGGAAAAACGATCCACGGGTCTATGAAGGTAATATCTACATTAAGGGTTTCTGGGGCCTGGTAATTCTCCTTGAACTCATCTTATTTGCTATTTTGTTATGTAAATCCGGAGGAGCTGCTGCACACATATTTGTAGTCCTGCTGCAGATATGTACTTTTCTTATGAAAGTCACGATGATGATTTTTGTATATATCTGGGTTCGCTGGACTTTACCCCGTTTTCGTTATGATCAGCTACAGAAAATAGGATGGCAGGTGCTTTTACCAGCGGCACTTCTGAACATCTTCATCACAAGCGCGTTTGTCGTGGCTTTGAGCTAAAGGAGGATGATATGAGTGCAAAAGTCAAAACATTGGAGAGAAAGGGCTCGAGTTTAGCCGAGAAGATATACTTCGTTGAGATTTTTAAAGGTATGGCCACAACCTTTGGCCACTTCTGGAGAAACCTTCTCGACAATTCCAACCTGTACGTTCGGCACTACCCGGAGGTTGAACCGGAAATCCCTGTTCGCTGGAGGGGGCGCCATCGATTAACCAGCCACGAAGACGGTACTGTTAAATGTGTGGCCTGTTTTATGTGTCAGACTAATTGCCCGGCCGAATGTATCTCCATTGAGGCAGGTGAACGGCTGGATGACAAGGCTGAAAAAATGCCGGTGAAATTCAATATCGATCTATTGGAGTGCATTTACTGCGGCTACTGCGTGGAGGCCTGCCCTCTCGATGCTATCCGCATGGATACAGGGATCTACTCTGTTACTGATAACAACAGAGAATCTTTCGTTCTCGGGCTCGAGGAATTATTACAGACCCCTGGTGCATTTTCCGAAGAAGAATATAAAAAAGGGGGCGCTTGATATTATGTTTGCCGAGTGGTTATTTACCGGATTTTCCATTTTATCTGTGCTTGGCGCCATTGGGCTTGTCGTTTTTCGACACCCGATGAATGGCGCAATGAGCCTGGTGGTTACCCTGATCTCCCTGGCCGGGTTATACGCACTGCTCTCAGCCAAGCTGATTTTTGCTATACAGCTTATTGTCTATGCAGGTGCAATTATGTCCCTCATGGTGTTCATCATCATGTTTCTTAACGTTCAGACAGAAGACCTGCCGGAAGAGAAAAGTCGCTTCCTCTATGTCATTGGTGGCGTGGTGGTTCTTGCCCCTGTCTTTTTCTTTCTTAAAAAAGTTGTGCAGAGTCTTCCCGGAAGTGAGGCAACTATCGTTGGCAACGGGTTTGGTGGCGTCAAAGAGGTCGGATTAGTGCTCTTTAAGGACTGGCTCCTTCCCTTTGAAATCGTATCAATTCTCCTGCTGGTGGCTCTTATAGGAGCCGTTCTGCTGGCGGGAAAGAGGAGGATGAGTAAGTGATTCAGGATTATCTTATCTTAAGTATCATTCTCTTTTGCATTGGAATAATCGGCGTCGTTTCCAGACGAAACGTGCTGATTGTATTCATGTCAATAGAACTTATGCTCAATGCAGCCAACCTCGCATTTATCGCCTTCTCCAGGTTTCATGTGAATATGGACGGTCACGTATTGGCAATGATGGTAATGGCGGTTGCCGCAGCTGAAGCAGCACTGGCTCTCGCAGTTGTAATTCTGCTCCACAGGCATAAAGGCAAACTGGACACCAACGTGTTCAGTTTGTTAAAAGGGTGATTTCATGGAACATACAGTAAGTTATCTCGGGTTAATACCATTGTTTCCGCTCTTGGGCGCTCTGGTTCTGGGAGTGATGCACATTTACAGTTGCACCAAGGGCAAACTCCCGGAGAAACTCTATGGGGGAATCGCCTGTGTCGGTCCGGTTATCTCCTTCATCTATGCCCTGATCGTATTCTTCCAGTTAAAAGGTATGCCGCCGGAATCCAGATTCCTCGTTCACGATGCCTTTACCTGGTTCAGTGTAGGTGATCTTCATATCTCAATGGGTTTTCTTGCCGACCCGCTCAGCTCCCTGATGCTGCTTTTTGTTACCTTTATAGGCTCCCTCATCCATATTTACTCTATCGGGTATATGGCCAAAGATGAAAACTTCGGCAAGTTTTTCTCTTATATGAACCTGTTTCTCGGCTCTATGTTGATACTCGTGCTCGGCAGTGGTCCTGTTGTCATGTTTGTCGGCTGGGAAGGCGTTGGCCTCTGCTCTTACCTCTTAATCAGCTACTACAGTGAAGACACTGATAATGTTCTTGCCGGTAATAAAGCTTTCATCGTAAACCGAATTGGCGATCTCGGATTCCTGCTCGGCATGGCCTTTCTTTTCTGGGCCATTGGTGCCGGAGGATTTGACTATCTCTCCCTGAGAGAAAATGCGCATCTCCTTACTCCCTCTATCGGGCTTGTGGTCTGCCTGTTACTCTTTGTTGGTGCCTGTGGGAAATCAGCGCAGATTCCACTTTTCGTCTGGCTGCCGGACGCCATGGCCGGCCCGACACCAGTTTCCGCTCTGATCCATGCAGCCACCATGGTAACTGCCGGTGTCTATATGGTTGCCCGCTTCAGTTTTATTTATGCCCACGTACCGGTTGCCGGTACGGTAGTCGCATGGACAGGTATACTCACTGCTCTCCTGGCTGCCATCTTTGGTATGTTCCAGCGGGATATTAAGAAAATACTGGCTTATTCCACCGTCAGCCAGCTAGGCTATATGTTTGCTGGTGTTGGTGTTGCCGCTTATTCAGCCGGTATCTTTCATGTTTTCACCCACGCATTTTTCAAAGCATTGCTCTTTCTTGGTGCCGGTGCTGTTATCTATGCCCTCCACCATGAGCAGGACATCTGGAAAATGGGTGGCTTAAAAGACAAAATGCCCAAAACTTACTGGACTATGCTCATTGGTGCTCTTGCTCTTGCAGGCTGTCCGCCCTTTGCCGGATTCTTTTCCAAAGATGAAATACTCTTTTCAGCCCTTGCAACCGGTCACACCGGAATCTGGATTATAGGTGTAACTGTTGCAGGAATTACCGCATACTACACCTTCCGTATGATATTCCTGGTCTTTCACGGTACACCAAGAGATAAAGAGGCCTTCGATCATGCCGAAGAGGCACCGGGTGTGATGACAATCCCACTCATCGTGCTGGCGGTTGGTGCTCTTTTTGCCGGCTTTCTCAATCTTCCCTCCATTTTTGGAGGCAATCTCAACGTCTCACACTGGCTCGCGCCCAGCCTGGTTGATCATCATCCCCATGTCGGTATTTCGGTTGAGTTACTAGCCATCGCTACAAGCGTAATCGCCTTTGCTATTGGTATTACTATAGCTTATCGGAAATTTGGCATGGGTGCAGAAGAGCCTGAATACACAGGCTTTGCCAAATTTAGCTATCACAAATTCTATATTGATGAGCTTTACAACACTGTTTTAATTAAACCCTATAAGACTATCGGCTCCGCTATCTGGAAATCCCTTGAGCCTAATGTAACGGATCTTCCCGTTAAACTCTCTGCATGGCTATATCAGAAGGCTGGTGCCGCTTTTAAAGTCTTTCAAGTTGGCTACGTTCGAGTCTATGCAATATATATGGTCATAGGTTTGAGTATCATGAGCCTGCTTCTTTCTCAATCGCTTAATTAGGTAAGGTGCAAGAATGTTTGAAAATGTCCTTTCAGTAATGATTTTTCTACCAATTCTTGCCGGGCTGGTTATGTTCATCTCCCCTGTCAGTAAAGGGGTAGCCAGACTCGCAGGATTCATTGTCACCACTATCATCCTGCTCCTTGGCGTTGAGCTGTTTATCGGATTTTCAGGTACAGCGGCAATGGAGTATGTTGAAAATCGAACCTGGATCGAATCACTGGGAATCAATTACAGCCTCGGCATTGATGGTATAAGCCTTCTTGTGCTTTTTACCTGTGCTGTACTCTTTCCGATAATATTTGTCGTTTTTTCTACCCGCACTAAAGGATTTTATGCCAACCTGCTGATAACCCAGGGAGCCATGATCGGTGCCATCTGTGCAACAGATATGGTTCTTTTTTACATCTTCTGGGAAATAATGCTGCTGCCTATCTTCTTCATGATTGGCCTTTATGGCGGGTCCAACAGACTACCTGCAACCCTTAAAATTACCATTTACACCATAGCTGGTTCTCTGCTTATGCTGGCTGCACTCATTTATGTTGGTGTTTCCTACCATGCCCAGTTTGGTGAATGGAGCTTTAATATCGTTCAATTAAGCCGGCTTGACCTGTCCGGCGGATATGCGGTGCTGGCCTTTGTCATGTTTATGCTGGCTTTCGCTATCAAGATACCGCTCTTTCCGTTCCATACCTGGCTACCTGATGCATATACCGAGGCTCCGACCTCAACAACTTTTGTTCTCTCCGCCATTATGGCGAAAATTGGGGTTTATGCTGTTGTTCGCTTCGTTGTTCCGGTATTTGAAATTGAATTTGCCCGGTTTGCCCTGCTCCTCGCCCTGTCCGGTGTAGTCGGAATGATGTACTGTGGGTTGGCGGCAATTGCGCAAAAAGATATTAAGCGATTGCTCGCTTTTTCTTCGGCTTCACATATGGGTATCATTGCCCTTGGGGTCTTCTGCATGAATGTCCAGGCATTGACAGGAAGCCTGTTCCAGATTGTTGCCCATGCAACAAGCACCGGTGTTCTCTTCCTCTTTGTCGGGCTTTTAGAGGAACGAATGGAGACTCGTAATATTGGAGATCTTGGCGGGATCGCTTATCGTGCTCCTATCTTTGCAACGTTTTTTGGCATTGCCATGCTGGCCTCTGTCGGTCTCCCCGGTACAAGTGGGTTTATTGGAGAATTTCTTATAATTCTAGGAGCTGTCAAGTTTAATGTATTTATCGGTTTTCTCGCTGGAACTACCATCATCATTGGTGTCTGCTATATGCTTTGGATGTTCCAGAGAGTCTTTTTTGAAAAAACAAATGAACGTACGGAGAAATTTAAGGATCTCAGCCTTGTTGAAACCCTTACCTTTCTTCCCGTCATTCTGCTCATAATCTTCATGGGTATCTACCCGCAGCCATTTATTGAAAGGATAGAACCCGCAGCTCAACAACATGTAGCCAAATTCTCATCCATGCCCGAGACTCATGTTGTTGATACAATCGTCCCTACAGCTGGACTCAAACACCAAAAGAATTAAGGCAGGGTTACCATTATGAATGATTTTTTGTCATTATTCCCTCTACTCATAATCTGCTCAGGTGGAATCCTGTTGATGCTTTTATCCGCCTTTGAAAGAGTAAAACTTGAAAATGCGCCACTGCTGAGCATGGGGATTTTTGGAGCCGCTTTTGTTATGCAGCTGATAGCAGCCGGTATTCCTGAGTCCATCCTCTATGGCAAAGCGTTTAACGGCATGCTTGTCAGCAACAGTTTTACTCATGCAGCGAGCCTTGTAATTATCGGTTGCGGCTTTTTCACCTCCATGAGCTGCCATACTTATTTCAGGCAAAACAACCCCTGCACCATGGAATTTTATTCCATTTTATTTTTTGCCGTCTTCGGTATGCTGCTGCTCACCCTCTCCCGGGAATTGATCACCACTTTTATCTCTCTTGAGATAATGTCTCTTGCAATCTATATTCTGGTCGGCTATGACCGTAAGAGAGTCACCAGCACAGAGGCCCTTCTCAAATATCTGCTGCTGGGTGCTTTTGCCGGAGCATTTTTTACCATGGGAAGTGCACTGATTTATGGCGGCACCGGATCTACTAAATTTTACGATATTGGTATCTTTATATCCACGCACTCTGCCGCCACGCCTCTTCTTATCGGCGGCACTTTTTTTATCTTTATTGCCTTTCTTTTTAAAGTGGCAGCCTTCCCCTTCCATGCCTGGGTAGTTGACGTTTATGACGGTGCCGCTACTCCTGTTACAGGATTTATGGCCACCGCCTTAAAAGCAGCCATTTTCACTGTTTTTGCCAATTTCCTCGCTCTTAATGGCGCACTGCAAAAAGAATGGGTTGATTTTCTTTTCTATATTGCTCTATTTACCATGTTTGGCGGCAACCTGATTGCCATCGGCCAGGCAAATATTAAACGAATGCTTGCCGCTTCCGGAATCGTTCATTCCGGATATCTCCTTATTGGGCTGGTTGCCATCTCCACTGAAAGTTTCACCGGATCTGTTATTGCCTACTACCTTGCTGCCTACGCCGTAGGAACTCTCGGCATTTTTGCAGCACTTTCTTACCTGGGCGGTAAAGAAGAAAAGAGAATGTCCTTCGATGATTTCAAAGGACTTGCCAAGGTTCGTCCCTACTCTGCTGCAGCCATTGCGGTATTTCTCCTTTCAATGGCCGGAATTCCTCCAACAGCAGGGTTTATGGGAAAATTTTATATCATCACCAGTGCAATCTCTGCTGGTCAGATGGCGCTTGCCGTCTTTGCTGTAGTCAGCAGTATCCTCTCCATGTGGTACTATTTACGCCTTATCATTATCATGTATTTTTATGAGGCCGAGGATAGCTTTGAGATAGGAAGCTCAGTTTTTGCACCCACCTGTACATTTTTTCTAGTGTTCTGTGTGTTCGCAATTGGTCTGTACCCAATAGTCGTATAAGAATCGAGTAGTATTTTTTCAGATATGAATTATTGTTTTCTATCAAAACAAATCTATTCAGCTGAATATTTGCTGTTTTTAAAAAATTGGGAGTCTTCACCATGAAAGTAAAAGATATTTTAGCAAAAAAAGGGAGTCAGGTTATCACAGTGCGTGAAGAGACTACTGTACTCGATGCAATGTCTGTCTTTTCTGCAAACCGGGTCGGTTCTCTACTTGTTGTAGATAAAAATGATGCCATTCTTGGTATTATTGCAGCTCGTGACGTCCTTATGGCTGTCATGAATAACCTGCAGGGTATTACCGAATTACCCGTAAGTAAAATAATGACCAAGGAGCTGATTGTTGCCACTGAAAATGACAATATTGACTATATCCAGGCAATTATGACTGAAAATAGAATCCGCCATATACCTGTTCTTGATGGTAGAGAACTGAAGGGTTTGGTTTCTATCGGAGATGTTGTAAAGCTGCTGTTAAAAGCTAAAGACGTGGAAAACAGATATTTGAAGGATTATATCGCAGATAAGTATCCTGGTTGATTTTTTCCTGCCCCACACAACCCCTGCTGACTTTTCCGGAACCATTACACACACAAGCGGTTGGAGTTGTAAAACTCAAAGAGAGTACTATTCATTAGCGTGGTCATAATATCGTAATATTCAGGGGGAAACAGGAGTCTGTCCAGGTGTCTCCATATTGAGCTTTTTAAGAACCTGCCGCAGTCGGTCGGGATAATCGGTTATAATGCCGTCAACGCCCATATTGATAAGGGTCTCCATACTATCCATATTATTGACGGTCCACACCTTCACCTGAAGGCCAAGGCGATGGGCCTGTTTGATACTCTGACTGGAAACATCCCGGTGATGTGACGACCAGATATCTCCACCGGCAGCTTTCACCATTTCAGGGATACTTCCTGAAAATGTATCAAAATCAAAACCTGCAGTCCAAGGGGAAGGCCCGGGCTTGCCCCGCTGAATGTTATCGAAAAAACTTCGCTCCACCGTCAGGTATCCCGTCGGCACATCAGGGGCCTGTCGTTGTATTTCCTGTAGTGTGCGCCAGTCAAAAGACTGGATAGTGACTCGCTCCATGAACCCTTCTTTCGTGATGATTTTCAGGATTGCAGTAATGAGCTCCTCCGGATTCAGGTAGAGTTCCGGTTTTTCCGGGTGCAGCTTGGTTTCGATATTGAGCCGCACAAACTCATTTCCTGATCTCTGAATGAGACGCAGCAGCTCTTCCAGTGTGGGTATCCGGGTTCCATCAATGGATACCTGTTCGGGAAGACTTTCTTGATAACGAGTTCCGGGTTTCAACCGTCCGACATCGAATGTTCTCAATTCCTTCAGGGTAAGGGAGCGAATGGCAGGGCCTGTTTTGCTGAGCCATTCTCCATTCGCGTTACGGGTAGTTTCCGGTTCAAGCCTGGGATTATGAGTGATAACAATAATGCCATCACTTGTGGTATTGACATCGAGTTCGAGGGTAGTGACGCCGATCGACATGGCCCTGGCGAAGGAGGCGAGACTGTTTTCAGGTAATAAACCGCGTGCCCCACGATGACCTTGAGAGTCAAAACTGTATACATTATTGATCATAATAAGACCAGGAGGCTGTCCTAGAGTAAGTATTTTTTCTCAAATTGAGGTTTTTCGGAAAAATAAGCACAACCATATAAGTGATATGGCGAGCATTATTTTTATGAAAACAACGAAGAGTTGAGGAGAAATGCATTCTCGGACAAGCTCCTGGACCATATCGTTATTGTAAAGGATATTAACCAAGATGAACTCGTAAAAAAATCCCATATATCGTCATGCCTGCGCGGGCTGGAGATAAGTGCAGACTTCCATCCAGAACGTGTTGAAATGACTGGGTTCAGGCACCATTCATCTCTTTTTAGAAGGAAGAATGTCGGTAATTGAACCATCGACAATCTCGGCCGCAAACCCAAACGTCTCGGCTAGGGTGGGATGGGCATGGACGGTCTTACTTATATCCTCGGCATTGGCACCCATTTCAAGGGCAAGAACAGCCTCATGAATAAGCTCACCAGCATTTAAGCCGCATATTCCGGCGCCGATAATCCGTCCTGTCTCTTTATCAAAGAGAACTTTCGTCACCCCTGATGAAACACCGGCACTCAGGGCCCGACCGCTTGCACCCCAGGGGAATTTTCCTTTTAAGAAATCAATTTTCTTTTCTTTAGCTTCTTTTTCAGTCAGCCCCATCCATGCGACCTCCGGCTTTGTATAGGCCACGGACGGAATAGTCATCGGATTAAAAGCAACATTGTGGCCGGCAATATTTTCTGCTGCAACTTTTGCCTCATGGGTCGCCTTATGAGCAAGCATCGGCTCGCCAACCACATCACCAATGCCATAAAAGTGGGCAACCGATGCCTCCTGCCGCTCATTTACTTCAAGAAAACCCTGCTCATTTATCTGCAAAGCAATATTTTCAAATCCCATATCAGCACTATTGGGACGTCTACCAACTGCTACCAGAACGGCATCAAATTCTTCCTGTTCAGAAACACCTCTGGCTCCCTCAAAGCCGGCTTTTATGCCACTCTTTGTCGCCTGAATATCAGTCACTTTTGTCTTTGTCAGAATCCGGTATTTCTTTTTCAATTTCAAAAACAGAGGCTGAACAAGATCCTTATCAGCTGGAGGGATTATATGATTCAGCATCTCCACGATGGTAATTTTCGAGCCAAGGGCACTGTATATTTGGGCCATCTCCAGTCCAATAATGCCACCGCCGATGATCAGAAATCTCTCGGGCACAGTTTGCAGTTCAAGTGCATCACTCGAATCCCAGATACGCGGGTCATCCGGCATTCCAGGCAACATAAAAGGAGAAGAGCCGGTGGCAATAATGGCATCAGTAAAGTTTACCTCTGTTTCGCTGCCATCTCCCCTGACCAGAAGAGTCGAGTTATCCTGAAACACGCCTTTACCAGTTAACCGGGTAATTTTTCTCGCCTTGCACAACCCGGCCAGACCACTGGTAAGCTGCTCAATAACGCTCTCTTTTCTGGCAAGTAGTTTTTCTAGATCAATTTCAGGAGGTCCAAAACTGATACCATAGTCACTCACCTCAGCTGCCTCTTCAATCACTGCGGCACCATGCAGTAATGTTTTTGACGGGATACAGCCGACATTTAAACAGACACCGCCGAGCCGTTCCTGTTTTTCCACAAGGCAGACGGAAAGTCCCAGGTCAGCAGCTCTGAAAGCCGCAGTATACCCACCTGGACCACCACCAAGGACAACAACATCATATCTATTTACCTGACTCATTTACTGTTCCTTTATACAATTTCCCAGCATATTTGAAGAATTTTGACAACACCATCAAGGGATTCAGTTTCCTGGTAACATTAGAAAAGTAACCACCCTGAAGGACAAGGTAAACCTGAAAAAACTACTTTTGAGCAACCGCTAACTGCGTTGAGGATTTTACGATTGAACAACATTCAAAGATAACCCGAAGATACGATGCAAGATTGGTCATGTTATTTTTTTACATCCCCTAACTTATCAACCCGGTAAAAGTGAAGAAAATAAACACTATGAAAATAATGAAGTGGATAGCACCTTCAAGCACATTGGACTGGCCGTCGGCAAAGTGTACAATAGACGCCAGAAAGGTAATAAGCAGTAAAACCAGCTGCACCGGACTCAAAACAAAATTGATCTCATGATGGGTGAGGAGAGCCAGAACGATCATTGCCGGAATAGTTAACAGCACTGTTGACAGAGAGGCCCCCAGAGCGATGTTTATTACTGTCTGCATTCGATTTGCCGCTGCACTTTTAACTGCTGTCAGCAGTTCCGGGCTGGCGGAGATAACAGCAACAGCAAGAGCACCTAATGTCAGGGGTAATCCGCTGCTGCGCAAACTTTCAGCCATAAAAACGGACATTAATTCAGAGAGAAAACCTATCACTACAATAGTGACAATCAAGAAACTGATATGGTAAAGGCCATTAATCTGGCCATGTTTTTTTAACTCTTCCTTAACTCCAAATTTATAATCATATTGGAAGAAGTAACCATGCTCCTCAATCTGTATGCGGGTAAAAATAACAAACATGAAAACAAACATAACTGCCAGAAATATCAGATACGTCTCATGCATTTCTTCCGGTACAAACATCGGCAATACCATGGCAATCCCGATTGCAACAATTATCATTGCAGTATAGGAATTGGTGGAATCAAGATTATAGTCCTGCTCGCCATGCTTGATTCCACCAATGATGGCAGCGATCCCGAGCAGTCCGTTAATATCCAGCAGAACAGCTGAAACAATCGTACCCCGGGCCAGGTTGATATTCTCGGAATGTGTCATCATTATACCAATCATCAGCACTTCAACAATCACCGCCGACATTGCAGGATCATTGTCCCATAGGGCTCACCATATTTTTCTGCCAGCATTTCAGCATGATGGGCCACATTAACGGCTGAATACATAATGACACCAAAAATAAAAAACAGGGCCAGGGTATTGAGCAGGGAGAAATGCAGAATTTGGTGTTCAAAGGGGATAAGAATCAGGAGAGCAATAAATGAAATAAAAATTGCCTTTTCATTTTTCAATACATTCAGCATCAGTCTTGACCCCTTTATATGAAAGTCAGGTGCTATCCCGAAGAGAAGGGATTAGGAAAGGCGTGCCACAAAGATCAACTGCTTTGCATTGCGTCCAGACCAGACCATGCCGCGCCATGCAGTGCTGACCTTGGTTCCATAATCACATGTATGGGCATGGTGGAACTGAGTTCTGAAAAGCGTCCCTTATCAGAGATAGCGCTGAGAAAATCCGGCTGCTGGAGGCGGGTGAGAATACGGGGTGGAATGCCACCACCAAGATAAATTCCACCCTTTGGCAGCAGTGTGACGGCCATGTTACCGATCACTGTTCCCAGAGTATGAACAAAGATATCCAGGGTCGCTTCACAGATGTCCGCTTTCAGTTCAAGGGCTGCCTGTACGATAACAGGAGTACGGTCAGGTGCCTGTTTAAGCGCTGTAGCTAACCAGACGGGTTCCGGATAACTGCCCTGTTCCTTGCAGAAGTCGTAGATGTTCGGCAATTGGCCGCCGGAACAGATACGTTCGAAGCTGACGTGATCATAGCGACGCTGCAGGTATTTCAGCAGCTCCACTTCCTGCGGATTGCGGGGGGAAAATGCTGTGTGGCCGCCCTCGCTGGCACATGCCTTGTAGCCGGTACCGGCCCAGACAAGAAATGCGATTCCCAGCCCTGTGCCAGGGGCAATGACTGCAATGTTAGCCCTGGCCGCAACATTACCCTGATTGATGGTATAGAGTTGGTCTGCTCCGAGATAAGGGATTGCTGTGGCTATAGATTCCAGATCATTGAGCAGGAATACGTCTTCTATGTCGAACGAACTGCTGATACTTTCCGCACTGATAATCCAGGGCAGATTGGTTATTTGCGCCTTTCCATCCTTCACTGGTCCGGCAACACCGAAACTGGCAGCCATGGGCCTGGCCTTTGTTTCGTGCAGAAACTCAACAATAACAGCCTCCAGAGAACTGAATTTGTTGCTCTCAAAGCGGGTTTCATGAATAGCCCCGCCGGCTACGCCATCTTCTTTGGAAAACAACGCAAGAACAGTCTTGGTAGCGCCGATATCTCCCACAAGAATCATTTTTCCATTCCTCATCGAATAGTTTCAAACAGAGGTTCCGAGCAAGAATATAAAAAAATAGAGGATGGCAAAGAATCAGATGGTGCGCAGATACTAAGATCAACCACCCAGATAGGCTTTTTTTACTTCCGGATTATTGAGCAGCTCCTCTGAAGTTCCTTCTGCAGCAACTTCTCCGGTATCAAGGACATAACCTCTGTTGGCAAGATTCAGTGCAAGACTGGCATTCTGTTCGATAAGGAGAATAGTCATCCCCTCTTCATTCAGCCGTTTCAGGGTACGGAAGAGCTCATACTTGAGTACCGGTGCAAGCCCCATGGAAGGTTCATCCAGGAGTAGAAATGTACAGCCGGTCATAAGTGCCCGGCCAACGGCAAGCATCTGCTGCTCGCCCCCGGAAAGAGATTCACTCCGTTGATTCTTTCTCTCTTCAAGGCGTGGGAAGAGATCAAAAATACGTTTATACTCATTGGAAAAATCAATGTCTTTATCCCTTGAGTAGGTAGCCAGTATCAAATTCTCCATGACGGACAGATTGCCGAAAATATGACGGCCTTCAGGAACCAGAGCAACCTGCAGATCTTTAACCAGCGATGAGGGCTGGGTCTTCAGAATAGAATCACCTTTGAATTTGATGTCACCTGAAACAACCCTGGGTGCTTCCGGCGGAGGCAGCCTGGTGATGGAATGAAGGCTTGTGGTTTTGCCGGCACCGTTTGCTCCAATGAGGGTTACAATCTCGCCTTCATTGACGTGAAAACTGACACCATGCAATGCCTGAATATTACCATATTTAACTATGAGGTTTTCAACAGAGAGAAGCATTATATATTATCGTCTCCAAGGTAAGCGGAGATAACCGCGGGATGGTTACGGACATGCTCAGCGTTACCTTCCGCTATCGTCTGTCCAAAGTCAATTACCTTGATATCGTCACATAACTCCATCATGACATCCATATGATGTTCAATCAGCCAGATTGTCACATCAAAAGTTTCATGTATCCACCGTATAAGCCGGATCAGTTCCTGTATATCAGCTGAATTCAAACCTGCTGCCGGCTCATCCAGCAACAGCAGTTTCGGTTTTTCAGAAAGAGCCCGCACAATCTCAAGTTTGCGCTGGAGCCCGTACGGCAGATTGGTGGGAAACTCGTCCACATACTTATCGAGTTCAAAGATCTCCAGGAGTTCCCGGGCCTCCTTTTCAATTCGCTCCTCACATTGGAAATATTCTCCGGTACGGAGGACCGCTTGAAAAAATCCATATTCGAGCTTGCCATGCTGGGCTACCCTGATATTGTCCAAAACCGTCATCTGGTTCCACAACCTGATATTCTGGAAGGTGCGCGCCACACCAAGGGCTGTCACCTTGTGCGGTTTCAATCCCGCCGTCGGCTTGCCGCAGATTAGAATTTCACCTTCAGTGGGCTGGTAAAAACCGCTTACCAGGTTAAATGCCGTGGTTTTCCCTGCACCATTGGGACCAATAAGACCGGCCATGGAATTTGAACCAAGGCTGACACTAAAATCCGCTATCGCGGTCAATCCGCCAAACCGCTGGGTCATATCGCTTATTTCCAGAACCGGTACGGATTCTTCTATTGTATTGTTAGTCTGCATATTATTTAAACCGATAGAAACGTTTCATCCATGGAAATACATCGGAAAGCTCACGATTCCCCATGATCCCCTCCGGCCGGAATTGCATAACAATTATCAGGATAAGCGGAATAATGACCCATTTCCAAATTTGCAACGGTCGTAACACTTCTAGAAGTATAGTGAAAAACATCGCCGACATCACAGCACCCGACAGAGAAGCCATTCCCCCAAGATACACCATTACCAGCACTTCTGTGGATTTCAGAATATTAAAACTGCCCGGATTCACATAGCCGATGATATAGGCAAACAGGCCACCGGCAACTCCGGCCAGGCCAGAGGAGAGCATAAAGGTAATCGCCTTCATCTTATTGGTGTTCACACTCATAATTTCCGCTGCAACCTCATCCTGGCAGATGGCGGATACACCTTTGCCGAAGGTGGAGGTATTGTACCTGCGCAAAAGCCATATGGTGAAAACAGTAAAGATAAAGACCCAGATGACCATCCAGGGAAGATCGACAGTATCTCTCATGGCATTGATCACTTTCTTCATTCCCATAAAACCACGTGAACCGCCTATAACACCAAGATTCTCGACCAAGCTGATAATGATATAGTTCGCGGCAATAGTGATAATTGCCAGGTAGTCACCACGAGTCTTAAATGATGGTATGGCAACCAGCAACCCTGCAAGTGCTGCAGCAATCCCCCCTGCTATGATAACAAGCGGGAAAAGGTAAACCGCCAGCCCGGGATCTAGAAGAGGTGCACCAAAGATCTTGTCTTTAGAGAAGAGTAAAACTCCTAGAATAGAGGAGACATAGGCACCAACACACATAAATCCGGCATGGCCACAGGAGAATTCTCCCATATTTCCGTTTACCAGATTGAGGCTGGTAGAGAGAATTATATTAACTCCCATAAACATCATGACTGAAAGGAAATAGAGTCCTATTGCCTCCTGGTAAGCCAGGTAGGTAATGATTCCCCCGAGGGTCACCAGGAATAACTGCACTGAATATCGCTGTAATAATGATTTCATTGGTATCCCCTTATATCTTGGTGGTTTTAGCGATACCAAAAAGACCCGTTGGTTTCAGTGACAAAATGATGAGAAGCACTGAAAAAGCTATCAGGTCCCGATAGGTGGATGGAAATACAGCTACCACCAGAATCTCAACCGCTCCCAGCAGAAATCCTCCAAGAAATGCTCCCCTGATATCTCCGATCCCGCCAACTACTGCGGCAATAAATGCCTTCCAGCCTATCAAGGCCCCCATATACGGCTCAAGAATAGGATAACTCATGGCAAAAAGCAGCCCGGCAAGACCGGCAAACGCAGAACCAAGTATAAAAGTGATGACAATAATATTGTCTATGGGAATCCCCATAAGGGGTACAGCAAATTTGTCATAGGAAATGGCTCGCATTGCCATCCCCACCTTCGTCTTTGTAACAATCCACTGCAGAATAAAAAATGAAAGAATTGCAGTACCGATTACAGCAATTTTCAGATTGGTAAAGCTCACTCCGCCAATGGTATAGACTTGCACGGAAATAAGTTCCGGGAAGGCTTTGCGGCTGGCACCAAAAATGGCCAGGTTGGCATTTTCGAGAATCAGTCCGCACATCAGGGCAGTAATAACAACATACAGCCTGTGGGCCCCTTTCCGCCGCAATGGACGATAGGCAATTCGCTCCAGCGAAACCCCCACGCCGGCGGTCAAGATCATGGTGATCGGTATGGTAAGAGCCAGGGCTACCCATCCGGGCAGTCCTAAAGCACCAAGGATAAAGGTTGCAACAAAAAAAGCGATATATGCCCCAACCATAAAAACATCACCATGGGCGAAGTTTATCAGAGTCAGTACTCCGTAGACCATGGTGTATCCAAGGGCAATAAGGGCATAAAAACTTCCCCACTGCAGTGCATTAATTAAATTCTGAATAATACTTTCTAGCATGAAACGCCTCTTGCTTTTACCTTATAAATTCTTTTCTTGTTTTTTTGAAAGAATTTCGTGAAGGTACTTATCCCGTTTATCTGGGTTTGTAGTCCTGCCTCTTTCCTTGACATTTATGTTTTTTCAAGGAAAGAGGCAGGACAAAAAAGCCTGACATATTCGTGAAAGTAATCCGGCAGGCGCAATTGATATCTGCGCCTGCCGGAAAGTATGCCTTTCTAAAAATTACTTCTAGCTACCTTAGTACCTTAGAAATTATCCAAGCATTTTAAAAAGTTCCGATCTGTTCGGGTTAAGGACATACAGACTCTGCAAACTCAAACTCACCAGAGTCACTGATTTGAACCACAACAGCACATTTAACAGGATCACCCTGCTCGTCAAACTTCATGCTGCCGGTGATACCGTCAAATGAAGGAATAGCTGCCATCGCCTTGAGTACAGCTTTACGATCTTTTCTCAGCTTACCGCTGAGACCACCGGTATCCTGAACGGCCTGAAGGACAATACGGGTTGCATCCCAGGTAAGGGCCGCAACATCATCCGGTACATAACCATACTTCTTGGTATAACGATCGATAAATTCTTTGGTTGCTCCGGTCGCACCGGCTGCTGCATAGTGAGTGGAGAAATACAGACCTTTACAGTCATCGCCGCAAAGAGTCATAAGTTCAGACGAACCCCATGCATCAGATCCCATAAACTGGCCTTTATAGCCTTGCTGATGGGCCTGCTTTACTATAAGTGCCACCTGATTGTAGTTATCCGGCAGAAAGATAAAGTCAGGTTTTGCACTGATGATTTTGGTCAACTGCGCAGAAAAATCCTGATCTTTGGTGCCATGGCTTTCAAATGCAACAACAGTATCCTTGCCCATTTTTTTCTCAAACACTTCACGGAAAATCTCCGCCAGCCCTTTCGAATAATCGTTGGAAAGATCGTAAAGAACCGCTGCAGTTTTTGCATTAAAAGTTTTTACAGCAAAGTTCACTGCTACGGGGCCCTGGAACGGGTCAAGAAACGCTGCACGGAAGACCCATGGGCGATCCAGAGTAGAGTCAGGGTTCGTTGACCATGGAGTAACCATAACCGTCTCATTATCATCGGCAACCTGTCCGGCCGGAACTGCCTGCTTACTTGAATTAGGACCAATCATGGCCAGAACCTGATCTTTATCTATCAGCTTCAGGGCTGTTGTTACCGCTGACTCGGCCTTAGCTTCGTTATCCTCATAGATAAACTCAAGCATATATTTTTTGCCGCCAACTTCCAGACCACCCGCGCCGTTGATATCTGCCTTCAGCATTTCCGCAGAAAACTTGGAGGATTCACCAACTTTAGGAATATCCCCGGTCATTGGAATGTTAAAACCAATTTTAATTGTGTCTGCTGACATGACCGTACCTGCAACAAGCAGGGCGGAACAGGAAAAAATCGCAGCAACTAGCTTCTTTTTCATAGACTCCTCCTTCATTAATTTTATAGCCAGCAATCTAATGCCTCGATTTAAAGACAAATATTTCGTCCCGGAACGGGCATAAACTAGCCAATTTTTCCGCAATCTGCATGAATGAGCAAAGGAAGGCGGAAATATAACAAAATACACACTTGCATTTTTCAACATTGCCAGACTATCAATACATAGAATTGTCTCGTTTTCAAAACACTTTCTGAAATAAAACAATATTTCTCGCATTCCCAACAACTTCTTTGAGCGTTTCTGCCGGTTTTCACAAGAATCATTCTTTTTGCCTGAAACCCGGAGATTAGCCCGGGCAGAAAATCAAGCCTGTGGAGCGACCACAAGAGCTGAAATTACGGTTGCGAAAAGCGATTCAGCAGGTATGGTAGTAGATATCGTGATCATCTCAAATCATGATTCTTTACTCGATTGCCAGGGGGTACAAAATAAAAATTGAAGACTAAAAAGACGATATCATACCATTTATCCCAGGCAGGTGCATTTTCAGTTATTGCCACCTGTTTCTTCATACCTTTTTCTACCGCCTTTATTGCACTCTTTTCGATTCTGGCTGTTCTTTTCTGGGTGCTGTCCGGTAAGTTTATGGAACTACCGGAAATACTGCGGAACAGTCCGGTATCACTGGTTGCATGCCTTCTTTTCCTTCTGTTTGTGATAGGCCTTGTCTATTCCCCGGCAGACCTGGCCGATGGCTTGAGTAATCTGAAAAAATATCGTGAGCTTATCTTTTTCCCTATCGTTATTTCTCTTCTTCGGGGTAAACCCTGGGCACGAACCAGTGCCGAATATAGTTTTATTGCCGGATGTATTGTTCTTATGATCGTCTCCTTCGGCATGTCACTCTCTTTAATTACCTCCCACAGATTTGGAGACTCTCTGGTTTACCACATAACCCACTCCTTTTTCATGTCTGTTTTAATCTTCTGGTCGGCCCACCGTGCTGCCGAGTCAAAGCAGGACAGATATTTCTGGTTATTTATCGGGATCGTAGCTCTAGCCAATCTCACCTTTCTTGCCCCCGGCAGAATCGGCATGCTGGTTCTTGTCTGTCTTGCCGTTCTCTACACCATTCAACGCTTCTCATTAAAAATACAGTTGATCGGATTTATGTTGCTGGTCGCCCTCTCCACCACACTCTATCTTTCATCTGAAAACGTATCGTCTCGTATCGACGAGGCGATAGAAGAAATCCAGACATATGAGCAGGGAAGCTCGAGGACATCGNTGGGCATGAGGTTCGACTGGTATACTAACTGTCTTGCGTTATTNAAGGAAAAACCTCTTTTCGGCCACGGCACAGGTGGCTTCGAAGTAGCACACGACAACCTGATTAAAGGTACGGAAATTAAAAGGACAGGTAATCCGCATAATGAATATCTGTTTATCGCTGTGCAGCTGGGGGTAGTTGGCCTTTCCCTTTTCCTGCTGCTGCTTGTGACAATGCTGTTCACCTCTCTCAAGTTATCAAAACCGGATAGATGGTTGTTGCAAGGGATAGTCATCAGCATGACAATAGGTTGTACTCTGAATTCTTTTCTCTATGACTCACAGCAGGGACACTACTTCGTTTTCCTCTCCTGTGTTTTCCTGGCAACCATTCAAAAAAGCCCACCAGAGCTTCAAGTGTGAATACAATATCCCTGACTGTATATAAAAAGTTTTGCAAAGTTGTCATCCCCGCCTACACGGGAATGACGACAAAAGCAGCTGAGTTTCACGGGTAATCAGAAAAATTTATAGCGTAAAAGCATTGACAGATGCGACGATCGCATTACAATATATCGCTAATTGACGATATATGAATATAGGGATTAATAAAATGAAACCATTTATTCGAACCATGAAGGCACTGTCCGACCCCAACAGAGTTCGGGTTCTAAAAATCCTGCAGGAAGGAGAGCTCTGTGTCTGCGAAGTTCAGAAGGTACTGGGACTGGCCCAGTCTACCGTCTCCAAGCATATGAAAATTCTGGAAGACGCTGAGTTGGTTGATAGGGAACGGAGAGGAACCTGGATGATTTACTCCCTGGCGGACAACAGTGAGTCCGCATACGCGGCAACCATGCTGGGTGAACTGCGCCATTGGCTGGATAATGATAAAAAACTAGGCCAAATGCGTAAGACTCTGCCCGAAGCAGCGGTGTTACGTGACTGTCTTGCAGGAAACTGAGGAAAGAAAATGGAACCTATTCACTCCACTGGCTGCGGCTGTAATAAAACAGACTCCAGCCTGAGGGTGGGAACAAAAAATATACATATGGCAAAGGGTACTTTTGCAGGGCTGCTCGGCTTTGCACTCTGGTATCTGATTTACAAACAGCTGGAGCCCTTTTCGTATTTTTTTTCCTACTCCCTGCTCGGCCTCGAAAGAGGAAGTCACCTTGGTGAAGCAATCCAGTTTTTTGTCTATGACACCCCTAAGGTTATGATGCTGCTTACCTTGATTGTCTTTGTCATCGGCATGATTCGATCATTCTTCACCCAGGAACGCACCCGCAAATATCTGGCAGGAAAACGGGAGACAGCGGGTAATGTGATGGCTGCACTGCTGGGTATTGTCACTCCCTTCTGCTCCTGTTCAGCAGTGCCCCTTTTTCTCGGCTTTGTTCAGGCCGGAGTCCCTCTGGGTGTTACCTTCTCCTTTCTCATCGCTGCCCCCATGGTCAATGAAATTGCCCTGGTTCTCCTTTATGGTTTACTCGGTTGGAAAATTGCGGCTATCTACCTGGGAACAGGGCTGCTTATTGCCGTTATTGCCGGCTGGGTCATTGGCCGATTTAAGCTGGAACACTGGATTGAAGACTGGGTTCAGGAAATGCGGGCAGGAGAGGCTATTGTTGTGGAACAAAAGCTGACCTGGGCCGGTCGGGTTGAGCGTGGCCGTGAGGCTGTGCGCGATATTGTCGGCAAGGTCTGGATTTATGTGGTTGCAGGTATCGGAGTGGGTGCCCTCATTCATGGGTATGTGCCGGAAGATTTCATGGCCTCAATCATGGGTAAAGATGCCTGGTGGTCAGTTCCGGCAGCAGTTGTGGTTGGTATCCCCATGTACTCCAATGCCGCCGGAATCGTACCGGTTGTTGAGGCACTTTTAGGAAAAGGAGCAGCTTTAGGTACGGTACTGGCCTTCATGATGAGCGTTATCGCCCTGTCCCTGCCTGAAATGGTGATTCTCCGCAAGGTACTTAAGCCAAAACTCATCGTGGTATTTATCACTGTTGTGAGTACCGGTATCCTTTTTACCGGTTACTTGTTTAATCTGGTTATCTGATTAGAATACTCAAATAGCTGTAAGTCACCCACCATTGGAGAGAATCATGGAAATCAAAGTATGCGGACCCGGATGCGCGGCCTGCGAACAGGCACAAGAAGTAGTCGAAGCTGCAGTTGCCGCCAAAGGAATTGGTGCGTCGATCACCAAAGTATCGGACTTCCAGGAAATGGCCCAGCTGGGTATTTTCTCGACCCCGGCAGTTGTCATTAACGGAGAGGTCAAATGTGTTGGTCGGGCGCCCAAACAGGTTGAAGTAGAAGAGTGGATCAGGTAATCATAATGTTGAACTTTCTATATAATGTCCTTCTTGCCTCATGGGATATGCTCCAGCAGGCTTCTGTTTATATCCTGTTCGGCCTGATGATCGGCGGGCTTCTCAAGATGTTTTTATCCCCGGCCTACGTAGCTGGCCACCTGGGCAACGGTCGTTTCAGTTCGGTATTCAAAGCGGCGCTCCTTGGTATTCCTATCCCGCTCTGTTCCTGCGGTGTATTACCTGCCGCGGCGTCACTGAAAAAACAGGGGGCCAATAATGGTGCCACCACAGCATTTTTGATCTCAACACCGGAGTCAGGCGTAGATTCTATATCCATAACCTGGGCCCTGCTTGATCCAATTATGACAATTGCCAGACCGATCTCAGCCTTTATCTCAGCGTTCACAGCCGGCAGCGCAGAAAATTTTTTTAATCCACCAGACAAAGGAAAACAGACAAAAGCGGATCTGAGCTGCCCCATAGACAACTGCTGTGACGGCATTGACTGTCCACCGGAAAAACATAAAAAACATCACAGTTTAGTTGAAAAGCTGGGAACAGGACTGAAATACGCGGGAACCAGTCTCTGGGCAGATCTGGCAGGTTGGTTTTTTGTCGGTATCCTGCTGGCAGGACTGATCAACGTGCTGATACCTGACGCCATAATATCCAGATACCTGGGCGGAGGTCTGTCCTCTATGCTGCTTATGCTGACCTTCGGTATTCCTCTTTATATTTGCGCAACTGCATCGACTCCCATTGCAGCAGCATTTATCATGAAAGGAGTCAGCCCCGGAACAGCCCTGGTCTTCCTGCTGGTCGGCCCGGCAACCAATATTACTTCGTTGTCCGTACTGATCGGCCTGCTGGGAAAACGGGCCACAGCCCTATATCTGCTCTCCATCGCTGTCATCAGTGTACTGTGCGGCCTGGCGGTTGATGCCATATATTTCTCCCTTGGCATCTCTGCTGTTGCCGCTGTCGGCCATGCAGCTGAAATCCTGCCCACCTGGTTGATGACAACGGCAACCCTGCTGCTTCTCGCTCTCTCCATCCATCCTTTGTACAACGTCATCAGGGGTTGGTTTGGAGCAGACGATGGCTGCGGCTGTTCCTCTGGATCCTGTGGAACCGACGATCACGCCCATAGTCACAGTCAGATACACAGCAAAACCGATGCTACCGGTTGTGGTTGTAGTGGTTCCTGCGAACCCTCCAACCCAATTCAGTCACAACCTTTGGTTGACCCTGGAGAAGATAAAAAGTAAGGCACTAAATGGCCCACTCCAGGCCAAGGTCGCGGAGTTTCCCATTCCTGGGATTACCATTGCTATCATCCCATCCCAGCAGATCATAATATTGGGCGCGCATCTTGGTAAAGGCCTCTTTGTCAACACATCTACCCTTGGCGGGACCATCAGGAAGCTTTTCAAAAAGGCGCTGAGGAAGGGTGTCATCCTTTGAGGTAAATCCCTGCCTGACATTGATTTGACGCAACATATTGATTCGTCTCTCTCCCACTTTCATCAACTCAAACATTGTTGACTCCCATCCGGTGGTATAACGCAGAAGATCTTCAAGATCGCGGTAATTAAACAAACTGCCACATCCCCAGCAGAACATACAGAGACAAAGCGTATCCAGCAGACTGTAATAGTATTGGGAGTAGACTGTCATACGAACTTTGTTTAAATCAGAACTCTCGAGCTGGCCACCACCAAGTATTCCCAGACTTTTGGAAAATTCTGCTTCACTGGTCAGCAGCCAGTCATGTTCATTGGACATATGGTCAGGGCCAATAGGGCAGACTGCATACATCAGAGCCAGGCTGGGTTTAACCTGGGCCATATGGACAGCGGGAACTTTGTTTTTTATATGGATGGCATAGGGTTCTGTTTCTCGGCCAAATTTTGCAACAGCACCCACAAGTCCGTCGGCAAGCGTATCACCGACCCCCCGACGGTTCACGACCTGGTCTATAAGCCAGAACAGTCCCTCCGGATCATTAAAACCAAGTTCTTTGCCGTCACAGTCAGCAGGGGTTACTACACCTTTTTCCAGGCATTCAAAAAGATAGGCTGCAGCCCCACCCATGGAGATGGTATCCAGGCCGTAGTTATTGCAAAGCTCATTAGCCTTTGAAACCGCTACGGCATCGGTGATATCAAGGTTAGAGCCTAAAAGTCCCAGGGTTTCAAATTCAGGGCCACCCAACCGATCAGTTACCGTCCATGGTGATTCTGCCTTCACTTTTTTTCTGCACCCCAGGATACAGCCGAAACAGGTGGTGTTACCAGCCCCTATCTCACTCTCATAGGTGCCGCCATGGAGGTTCATATAATCTTTGTGCCAGCTTCTGGAAAAGTTATGGGTGGCAAGGTTGCCACCTTCTGCCTGAGGGGCTGTAACACCAGGCGTGCCAAGCTTCTGAAGTATTTCGGGAAAGCCGGAGCCCGGCAGCCGGTCCATGGCAAGCCTGGCCAGTTTTTTCAGGGTATCAGAATCTTCAAAATCGACACCTCCCCTGCCCTTTACCACAACCGCCCTCAAATTTTTGCTTCCGAAAACCGCTCCCATTCCTCCCCGGCCGGCAGCGTGGTTGAAATCACCCATAAGGCATGCAAACCGGACCAGGTTCTCGCCGGCCGGTCCACATTGAAGGATACTGATCTTTTTATCGCCATATTCACCTGTCAGCGCGTCGTGGGCTTCTAAAACAGTTTTTCCAGAGATTTCTGCCGCATCCTTGATTTGGACATTCTCCCCATCCACGAGAAGGTAACAGGGGCCGGCGGCTTTTCCGGAGATTACAATACCATCATAACCCGCCCGTTTTATCATGGGACCGATATCTCCGCCCAACTGGCTGTCTCCAACTCCTCCCGTTTCCGGGGACAGGGCAGTTATACAACAACGGCTGACACCACTGACGGCGGCTCCTGTTGTAATACCGGGTGCCATAGTGACTATATTTTCGGGAGCAAGAGGATCAGTCTTTCCCTTCAGCCCTTTTAATAAAAAATAAGCCCCGAAACCACTTCCCCCCATATAAGTTCGGTAGAACCCATCAGACAATTCAATGTGTTCTATTTTCCCATCTGTAAGATCAACACTTAGAATTACTCCTGTAAACCCTTTAGCCATAACTTGAAACCCTCCCGGGCGAATGAATATACAAATGCGTAGGTTTTTATAAAACTTCTCTGTAAAGTTCCATCATGTTTTCTCTGGTGCATGATCTTGGATTGGATTGATGACAACCATCCAGAAATGCCTTTTCTGTGAGCTCTTCCAGATCTTCCTCTTTAACCCCCACGTCAGATAAATTCTCCGGAATTCCAATCCGTTTATTTAGATCCATCACCGCCTCTATCACTTTTTCAGCAGCTTCCGCCAGGGACATTTCAAAGGTATTGACACCAAAACATGCCGCCACCTTTGCATATTCTGCCAGGCAATTTTCCTTATTAAACTTCATAACCGGCACAAGACAGATAGCATTGGCGAGACCATGAGGAACATGACAAACCGCCGAAAGAGAATGGGAAAGAGAATGGGTGGCACCGAGATCCTTTTGAAAGGCTACGGCACCCATCATTGCTGCCAGCTGCATATATCCCCTGGCCTCAATATTGTCCGGCTCTCTCACAGCGGTTTCAAGGTACTGTGCCACAAACTCTATCCCCTTAAGGGCAATGGCATCACACATGGGGTGAAAATCCTTAACAGATAACGCCTCAAGACAATGGGTAAAGGCGTCCATACCAGTTCCTGCAGTGAGGGCCGCCGGCATTCCCATGGTAAGTTCCGGGTCAAGCAATGCTATGGAAGGGATCAGCAGGGGACTGCAGACAAGAAATTTTCGACCAAGCGCCACAGACGTTATAACAGAACAGCTCCCCACTTCACTCCCCGTGCCGGAGGTGGTAGGAATAGCCACCATTGGGGGAAGAGGCCCTTTTATATTCTCATTTCCTCCTGTAGAAATATCATAATCATTAACTTTGCCGCCATGACCTGCTATAACCTGTACCATTTTAGCGGCATCAAGAGCACTGCCGCCACCAAGACCAATGAGCCCATCGCACATCTCATTTCTATAAACATCCACTGCCTTCTGGATATCGCTGTCCAGAGGATTGGGATTAACCTCTGAAAAAAGACCAGGCTGAATTCCTGAATCCTCTAAAATCCCTTGAACTTTTGGAAATACATCGGTTTTAAGCATACCGGGGTCGGTAACAAGCAGGGGCTTTTTTATGCCAACATCTTTTAAATACTGAGGAAGTTCATAAACAGCACCGGCACCAAAGTAAATGGTTGTCGGAAATGAGAATTTTGCAATACCGCTATTCATTGTTGTTCTCCATTATTTTTACGCTATAGGGTAATACGAGCCTATCGATCCAATTTTTGAACTCACACTCTTTTATTTCACTGGAAAGGACATCATCATCAATGCCAAGCTGCCACCTGAGATCTTTTCTGTCAGGTTCTTTGTAAAGAATCTTCATTTTATCGACCATAGCCTTCAGCTCATCAGGCTGCTTAAAAAATCCTCTCTGTATCAGCGGTTCTTCTCTGGCGACAATCAGGCTGGCCATCTCATGAAGATTATATTCCGGATGGTACTGAACAGCCCAGAATGTCCCTTTCTTATGGGTGACTGCCATGGCCTGGATGGGAGTAAAATCATTGCCCGCCAGAATCACCCCACCTTCAGGGATTTCGGTTACCATATCATCATGGCTGATATACGCCTCATAAACCGGAGGTTTTCCCTTGAACATGGAGTGATTCTCCCCTTCCCGGGAAAGCCTGATTTTCCTGGCAAATCCCATCTCTTTACCTCTTGGATTGGCTGCAACCTTGCCACCTGCAGCAACCACGGCTATTTGCAGCCCCCAGCAGCTTCCAAAACTTGGGATACCAATTTTATAGCTCAATTTTGCCAGCTCTATCTGCTTTGCAACACTTGGGTTTTCGTCATCGAAGATACAGAGGTCACAACCGGTCCAGAGGATTCCGAAATATTTCTCAAGTTCCTTTTCACTCGGCATTTCCACACCGAAATCACTCGGCAGCAGCACATCATACTCGGCACCGGGTAGATTTCTCTGCAACAGATCGCCATAAAGCTTCCAGGCAAACTGCATTCCGGCAGTCTGCAGACCATCACGACTGGCTTTGGGGTATCCGTCTATGACAAGAAAACGCAATGCTATTCCCATGTTTCCCTCCTGACTACTGCCTTTATATGAAAGTCCTGTCGCTCCCAGGACAAGGAGGGATTCGGAGGAGTGTTGACACAACAGGTAAGCGAGCCTGCGAGACTCCGATCCACAGCCTGCGAGGACGTTTGGCAACACTCCTCCGAATCCCGGCTACATAACTTTCATGCCTTGTTGTGAAATTCATTTCATGGGTGTTAGAAAATAATTTCTTTATTTTTATGACAGAGAGATAAGCACCCTTATGAAACCAGGGCATAAACTCCAACTTCGAAATAATTTTGTGAAGGTACTTATCCAAGCATTTTAANAAGTTCCGAGTTATTCGGGTCAGGTAGAATTAATTCTTCAATATTTTTACCCGATCTACAGTAGNGAAAGTAAACAGTAAGTGAAATGATCGATTGCTTCATGCTCTCAGCAACGCATTGATATATTTGGCGGTTTCACTGCTCCCACCCTGTTTATTTAAAATATAGTTATCAACCTTTTGCTGAACAGATACTTTATCAACAGGATTTTCCAGGGATTCAATAAGCAGCTGCAACACCTCTTCCTTTGAATTTCCTTTTTCTACCAACCCTTCTTCAAATACCTCTTCTCCCGTCCAGAGAAAATCAGAAACTGAGGGACCTGTCACTGGTACAGCCCCGTTCATAAAGGCCTCAATAAAATTCTGGCCTCCTAAAGGTGCCAAACTTCCACCGACAAAAACTGCATCAGCCCTTCGGTATTCCTTTTTCAGCTCACCAAAAACATCCCCAAGCACAACAGAGTATTCCCCGTTCCGGGAGCTTTCTGATTTTAGAACCCATTTGATCTCTTTTTCAGAAAGTAATTTTCCCCAGTTCTCCAGCCAGTGCATATGACGGGGAAAAAGACCAACTCGCAGGTCAGGGAATTTTTCAAGAAGTTTTTCTATCAGATAGAGGATCTCTGCCTGCTCCTCTTTTCTCACAGAGGCAAGCAGCAGATACCGATACTCCCCTTTTTCCTCTATACTGATTTTGCACCGCTGCATCCGGTCAAATTTCATATTGGCAACATAAAAGGTGGCAGGTTGATCAAAAAGTGCTGTAAATCTCGCCTTGTCATCTTCTGAAATTGCAAGAATAGTATCAGGTTTAAGATGTCTCCATAGAGATGTTACCTTTTTATAGNCGTTGAAACTCTTTTCGGTCATCCGCCCATTTACGATTATGATTTTTCTGCCGGCTCTCTTTATTTCCGCCATCAGAGCCGGCCATATTTCAAGTTCGATAAGCACCAATACCTTCGGGTCTGCAATCCTTACCGCTTTTTTTGCAAGGGACGGGTTATCAAATACCATATAGACAATAGTTATCCGATGGTCCAGTTTATCGACATCTTTTTCGAGGATAGATCTACCCTGTGAGGTGTTGGTGGTAATAAGGATATCCAGGTGCTTCCCACTACCGAGACACTTTACAAGCTGCCTTGCAAGATAAGCTTCTCCCGCTGAGGCGGCATGTATCCATAGATCCACCCTGGAGAATTTGACCTCCTGCAGGGTACGTTCAGCCACCCCCTCTTTTACCCTCCCGGAGCGGACAAGAAAAGGAGTCACACAGTACCAGATCAGTTGATAGGCAGCAAAAAATGACCGGAGTAGAAGGGTTTCTTTCATACCGTACTACACCCTTAAAATGAGTTTCATAACGAAGCATGAAAGTAATGTGACTTTCATATAAATCAGATACGACCTGCAAGAATATCTTTGCCAAAGGCCTCTGCACGCTGCATCTCTTCCGGATGTTCAAGAACAGCTTTTCTTTTATCGACCCCTTTTACCAGGAACTCTCCGCCATATTCTACATCCATCGCATCGTAGATATATCTTGTGGTCAGTATACTGCAATCAAAGATCTTCGGTCCTTTCGTCGCAGCAGAAGAGATAAGATACCCTTTTCGTCCCTCTTCCAGGCGATATCGTTCCTTCAGCAGGTACCTTCTGGCCCACCTGGCCTGCATCCGATCTCCAAAAATTTTACACTGCGCAGAAAGGCCGTAAAAATAAACCGGGCTTACCAGAAGTAGTCGATCTGCCGCATCTACCGTGGTGTATATATCCTGCATATCATCGTCAATAACACAATTTCCACTTTTATCGCATCCCCCGCATCCCTGGCAGGGGCGCAGGCTGAGGGCATTGAGTCGAACATACTCTACCGTACCGCCACTCTGCTCTACGGGTGTAACCACAGCTTTAGCGACAGTTTCGCTATTTCCATTTTTTCGAGGGCTACCGAGAAGTACAACAAGTTTCATAAAAGAATCTCCTTTAACCTGAGCTTTACATGAGAAATAAAAAAAAATGCATTATATCTATCATCTCTACCAGAGTATATTTCCCGTAAACTCTATGGGGTTTTGGAAAAATTGGCAAGGAAATGTGTAAAAACAGTTGTCTGAGAATAAGATCTATTGTTAAATATAGAAATGAAAGCTGAAAACCCGACGATTTTTGCCATTAAACGTTATGCACTCCACGATGGCCCGAATATCAGGACAACCATCTTTTTGAAAGGCTGTCCTCTAGGCTGTCACTGGTGTCATAACCCGGAGGGAATAGAGAGAGAAGTCCGCATAATTACCCATCCCAAGAAATGTGTCGGCTGCGGTGCCTGTGTGGAAATATGCCCTGAAGATGCCCTCAGGGTTACCGGGGGGGCTATCCTGCGGGATATGGAGTTATGTTCTCAGTGCGGCAACTGCGTGGATGTCTGCCCCGCCCTCAGCCATGAGGCAATCGGCTGGAAAACTGAAACTCAACCCCTTATGGAAGAGATAAAAAAGGATCTGCCTTTTTTTGATCAATCCGGCGGTGGTGTTACATTTTCCGGGGGTGAACCGCTGATGCAACCGGAATTTCTCCTGGAACTCCTTCAGGAATGCGGCAAACTCGATATCCACCGTGCAGTAGATACCAGCGGCTTTGCACCAACAGAAACTGTTATGAATATTGCTGTCCATACGGATCTTTTTCTTTTTGATATTAAACATATGGACAGTGAAAAACATCTATTCTTCACCGGTGTTACAAACGAACTGATACTCCATAATCTTAAAACACTTTCAACTGCAGGACACCAGATCAGGGCTCGTGTTCCCCTGATTTCAGGAGTCAATGACGATGAAACAAATATCAGGGCAACGGGGCTCTTCCTTGTACAATGCCCGGCGGTGCAGGGGGTTGATATTCTGCCATATCATCCTTCCGGTAAAGCTAAATACAGAAAACTGGCTGTAAATTACAAGGGACTTGAGATGAAGAGCCCGGAAAACAACCAGATAAACAGAGCACTCTCAATACTCAGAGAATACGGACTTGATGTCCACGTTGGAGGATAAAATGAATAGCAGGATTGAAGCATTACGAAAACTCAGCTTTGAAACAAAGCCATCTCTATCTATTGAACGTGCCCTTCTGGAAACAGAATTCTATCAGGAGAACAGTGGCAAACATTCTCTGCCAGTGCTGCGTGCTCTCTTTTTCAAGCATCTCTGTGAACACAAAACCCTCTATATCGGTGATGGCGAACTCATTGTCGGCGAACGCGGCCCTGCGCCAAAGGTTGTGTCTACCTTTCCCGAACTCACCTGCCACAGCGGTGAGGACCTGCGTATCCTCAATGACCGCAAGATGGCCAGCTACCGGGTAAAGAAAGAAGATATTTCCATGTATGAAGAGACGGTTATTCCATACTGGCAGGGTCGTTCCATGCGTGACCGCATTTTCAGCCAGATCCCCGCGGAATGGCGAAAATCCTATGACGCAGGTCTTTTCACCGAGTTTATGGAACAGCGTGCCCCTGGTCATACAGCTCTTGATGGCACAATTTATACTATGGGTATGATTGATTTTAAAAACCGGATTGCAGAGCGTATAGAAAGACTCGATTTCCAAAATGACCCGGAGGCATCCGATAAAGCAGAGCAGCTCCAGGGTATGAATATTGCCTGTGATGCTGCAATCATCTTTGCAGAACGACATGCTGATCTTGCCGAGAACATGGCCGAAACCGAAACAGAGTCCAAAAGACGTGAAGAACTGCTGCATATTGCTGAAATATGCAGACAAGTCCCCGCCAATAGACCCAGAACTTTTCATGAAGCGCTGCAAATGTACTGGTTCGTCCACCTTGGCACCATAACCGAGCTCAATGGCTGGGATGCCATGAGCCCCGGCCACCTTGACCAGCACCTGTATCCCTTCTACGAGAGAGAGCTTGCTGAAGGTTCTCTTGATCGTGAAAAGGCAAAAGAACTGATCTGCTGCCTCTGGATAAAGGTAAACAACCATACCGCTCCTCCAAAGGTCGGGGTTACCGCTAAGGAAAGCGGCACCTATAATGATTTTACTCAAATAAACCTGGGGGGCCTCAATGTACAGGGGGCGGATGCGAGCAATGAGGTTTCATATATCTGCCTCGAAGCCTCTGACGAGCTCCATCTGCTGCAGCCCCAGCCCAGTGCGCATATCAGCAGCCAGACCCCTGACCGTTTTTTAAAAGCTGCAGCAAGGGTGATACGCAAAGGTTACGGCTATCCTTCCGTTTTCAATACGGATGCGGTGGTTATGGAACAGATCCGGGTTGGTAAAAGTGTCGAAGATGCCCGGGAAGGCGGAACCAGCGGATGCATTGAAACAGGAGCTTTTGGTAAAGAAGCCTATATCCTCACCGGTTATCTCAATGTCCCTAAGATTCTTGAGGTAACTCTCAATAACGGTCGCGACCAGCTCACCGGTAAGATGGTCACCATCGAAACCGGTGACCCCACCACCTTCGCAAGCTTTGAAGAACTGTACGATGCCTTTACTCAACAGCTTGAGTATGTGATCAATCTGAAAATCCGGGTAAATAACTATATTGAGCGTATGTATGCCAAATACTCACCCGCACCTTTCCTCTCTGTGGTCATTCATGACTGTATTGAAAACGGCAGAGATTACTACAATGGCGGTCCCAGATATAATACCAACTATATCCAGTGCTGTGGTATAGGCACTGTCACCGACAGTTTATCGGCTATGAAAACCCATATTTTTGATGAATCAGGCATCAGCATGGAAACACTTTTATCTACCCTGAAAGATAATTTCCAGGACAATGAAGCCCTGCGTCTGAAACTCTGGAACAAGACACCGTTTTACGGTAATGATGATGACAGGGCGGATGATATAATGAAGCAGGTCTATGCAAGCCTTTTTAAATATATCGACTCCAAAGCCAATACCAAGGGAACACTCTACCACCTGAACATGCTGTCCACCACCTGCCATGTCTATTTCGGTAAGATGCTGGGCGCCTCGGCCAACGGAAGATTTGCTCACCTGCCTGAATCCGACGGGACATCACCCTCCCACGGGGCAGACCGGAACGGACCGACTGCCGTCATCAAATCCCTGTCAAAGATGGATCAGCTCAAATCCGGAGGAACCTTACTCAACCAGCGCTTCCTGCCCAGCGTTCTCGCCTCTGAACAGGATCTTGACAAACTCAGCAGCCTGGTTCGAACCTACTTCACCCTCGGTGGACACCATATTCAGTTCAATGTGGTGGATACGGCAACCCTGAGAAAGGCCCAGCAACACCCGGATGAGTATAAGAATCTCCTGGTTCGGGTTGCCGGTTATAGTGACTATTTTGTTGATCTGGATGCAGATCATCAGGAAGAGATTATCAGCAGGACTGCTCAGGAATTTGGGTAAAAGCGTTTTCTATTTTACCCTTTGTTGCTCTTTAATAAATATTAAAAACTTAACTTCTCCTCTATGCCGTCATTCCCGCGCAGGCGGGGATCCAGTCGTTTTAGCACATTCTGGATCCCCGCCTGCGCGGGAATGACGGTGCAAAGAACTTTTACAAAACCATTACTGTTTACTCAGCGCCTCAGCAATCCCATCACAAACATAATCAATATTTTCAGAAGTCAGCCCCGCCAGGTTAATACGACCGCCACCAACCACATAGATCGATTTATGTTCCCTCAACCAGTCAACTACCTCCGATGAGAGTCCACTGAACGAGAACATGCCCCGCTGACGGGTGATATAGGAAAAATCCCCCTCCACCCCTCTTTTCATGAGGCCGTCAACAAGAGCTGAGCGCATAGCTTTTATCCGATCACGCATAATGCCAAGTTCTTCCAGCCACTGAGCATATAGCTCGGGATCACTCAGAATAGTTGCTGCCACCAGACCACCATGGGCGGGAGGGTTAGAGTAAATTACCCGAATAGTACTCTTCAGGTGACTCATAGCCACAGCAGATTGTTCTGCAGTGGGACTGACAATTGTCAGCGCGCCCGTACGTTCGTTATAGAGGCCGAAGTTTTTGGAAAACGAACTGGCTATAAAAAAATCTCCTCCGGTTGCGGCGAACTGCTCAACACTATAGCGATCCGCATCCACACTCTCACCAAATCCCTGATAAGCAAAATCAAGAAAGGCAATCCAGCCTTTTTCTTTACTTATATCGGCTATTTTTTCCCATTGCTCATTGTTGAGATCCACACCACTCGGATTATGACAGCAGGCATGCAGCAGTACAATATCCCCTGCAGGTATGGTTTTCAGCCTGGCGGTCATGCTCGCAAAATCAACATCTTTTGTCTCATCATTATAATACTCATACTCTGCCAACTCAAAACCGGCGGTAATGAAAACACCCTTATGATTAGCCCAGGTAGGCGAACTTATCCAGACTTTCGCCCCGGGATAGAATTTTTTCAACAGATCTCCACCCACCCGCAAAGCTCCCGTTCCACCAGGAGCCTGAGCAGTTGCAGCCCTGCCGGAACTGATCACCTCGCTGGACTCCCCAAAGAGGAGTTTTTGCACATTTTCCGCGTAAACAGGATCACCCGAAATGGGCAGATAGCTTTTTGAGTTCTCCTTCTCCAGAAGAATTTTTTCTGCGGCTTTGACGCAGTTGAGTACAGGTGTATTGCTCGTATCATCCTTATAGACACCAACCCCAAGATTAACTTTTTTAGGGTTCTGATCCTTTTTAAATGCATCGGTCAGTCCGAAAATAGAATCTACCGGTGCTGCTTCAATATTTTGCCACATATATCCCTCCACTTACCTGATCATAATTCATTTAAATCTTAAAGGCCTAAGCATAACAAAAACCCTTTAACTGAGTTTCATATAGAGTCACTCAATGTATTAAAACTTCACGCTCACCATCTCAACTTTAATTTTTACCTTCATCCAATTGCTTTTGTCATCTTTTGGAGTTTTTCCTTCTCTCCAATAACGACAATAACATCTCCGGCATCAAACTGCTCACCAGGGCCGGGATTAAATATCATTTCTCCTGACAATTTTTTGATAGCAACAATCATCACCCCAAAATTCTGCTTGAGTTTGCTGGTCATCACAGTTTTTTCTGTAAGAAAAGATTCCTCCGTAATAATAGCCTCTTCCATCGCCAGACCGATGTCACTATTCATCATGGTCTGATCCAGAAAATCGATGACAGTTGGTTTCTGCAAAATTTCAGCCATCCGTTTTGCACCCATCTGGTAAGGGCAGACTACCCGTGATGCCCCTGCCCGCAACAGCTTGCTCTCACTACTGACACCAGATGCACGGGCAAGAATAAAAATATCCGGCCGGAGCTCTTTTGCGGAAAGGGCAATAAAGACATTATCCGCATCCGAACTGACAGCTGTTACAAGTCCTCTTGCTGATTGTAATCCCGCAGAAATCAAAGTTTCGTCTGAAGTCGCATCCATACCGAGATAGAGGATATTTTCAGATTCGAGCTCTTCTATCTGTGCCGGGTTCTGCTCTATCACTACCAGAGGGATTTTTTCTGCCCTCAACTCATGTACAATAATTGCGCCAATCCTTCCATACCCACAAACGATATAATGATCTTTCAATGCTGCAATCTGCTTCTCCAATTTCCTTCTCCCGAGAATTATCCTCAACTCACCTTCAACGAAAATTCTTGCAACCTGCCCAAGAGTGTAGGTGAGTAAACTGATTCCCCAAACAATAATGACAATGGTAATCAGCCTTCCCATATAGGAAAGGGGTTTTACCTCTGAAAAACCGACGGTACTGATGGTAATCAACGTCATATAAAACGCTTCAAAGAGAACCATGTCCTCTACAAGAACATAACCAAAGGTACCAAAAGCAACGGTTGCAAAGAGTAGAAACAGTGATATTTTCAGCTTTGAATAGTCCATATTGGGGGATTTTGGTCAGTATCCTGATATTCTCACATCACACAGCCCTTAAAATGTGTATATGTTCTGTTTTTACCACGGAAATATGATTACTACCATCAGTTAACCATGAAATTATTCTGAAAACCCCAAGATTTCCTTGAAAAGAGATCCTCTTGCCTTATCATAAATGCACGCTACTTACATACTTTCATAATCATACCCCAATCCCTGTAGATATAAGGAGAATAAATGGACAAGCTTGATGCCATATTTGCCCCTCAATCGGTAGCTGCAATCGGTGCATCAACCCCCGTAAGGGGAAGGTTGGACACGTAGTGAAGGTGACGGTACCACTGTTGCAGATGTAATCATTACACTTGGGCAGCCTGATAGGTGAGCTGATTGACATCTTCATGTTGATGCTTATTTGTGATGGCGTCGTAAAAACTCAGTGGAGTCTCTTCGATTTCCATTAAATACCTATAACTGTTCAGCATTACCAATATCTGGTGATATCATGACCCAAACAATCCTGCGAGTTGAGAAGATCGGGGGCACTGCAATGTCCCGCTTTGGTGAAGTTCTTGATAATGTAATTCTTAAAGATAAAGACGATATCTATAACAGAATCTATGTTGTCTCTGCCTATGCAGGAATCACAAATGATCTTCTGGAGCATAAAAAGACCAGAGAGTCAGGAATTTACCAGATTTTTGAGCATGGAAAATATTGCAAACCCGCCATGCTCAAGCTACGGGATCGTCTCTGTGAACTTAACCGCAGTTTTATTGAAATCGGTCTTGATATTCAAACTGCAGATCAATTTATATGTGATCGAGTCAACTTCGCACTGAACATCCTCAAAAGTATGAACAATGTGCTCGCTTCCGGCTATGTCAACCGCAATGAACTTCTCCTTGCAGCCAGGGAACTTCTTTCATCCATAGGTGAAATGCACAGTGCTTTTAATACCGCCAATATCCTGCAAAATCGTGGTTATGATGCCACTTTCGTCGATTTAAGTGGTTGGCAGGACAGCAGGGAGCGAACAATTGACGAGAGAATTCAGCATACATTTGCGGAGCTGGATCCTTCCCGGACCGTTTGTGTAGCCACCGGCTATACCAAAGGCACAGAGGGGATTATGAGGGAGTTCGACCGGGGTTACTCCGAGGTGACTTTCTCCAAAATTGCTGTTCTACTTGGTGCCCACGAGGCAATAATCCACAAGGAGTATCACCTCTGCACCGGAGACCCTGCAATTATAGGAGAAGATAAGGTTCTGCCTATCTGCAACACAAATTTCGATGTAGCTGATCAGCTTGCCGACGTAGGCATGGAGGCAATTCACCCGAAAGCTTCAAAGCCACTGGAGACGGCGGGAATTCCCATACGGGTCATGAATGCATTTGATCCCAGCCACAGCGGTACAATAATGACCAAGGACTATATCTGTCCGCAATCAAAAACAGAAGTTATTACCGGATCAAACCTGGTCACCTGTCTGGAAATTCATGATACCCATATGGTTGGGGAAGTCGGCTTTGACATGAAAATTATGAAGGTCCTCCAGAATCATAATATCAGTTATATAAACAAAGTGACTAATGCCAATACCATTGGAATAATAATTTATGAAAAAGACTGCACCGCTGAGCTGATAAAAACTATGCAGGATAGATTTGAACTGGTAACCACCCAGAATGTCGCCATAGTCTGCGCCATTGGTTCAAATATCGCAAAACCGGGAATTCTTTCCAGGGCAACCAGGTCGTTGGCTGACTCAAAAATAAACATCCTTACAGTCTCTCAAACATCGAGACAGACCAACATGCAGTTCACCATAAACAGAGAGCATTTTATTCAGGCTCAACGGGCTTTGCACAAGGCACTCTGTGAAGAAGAAGGATAGATAGCCCGGCTAACCCGCATTTCTCATGAGAAATACGGTCTAAAGTGACAAAATTATAAAAGGGTTCACATATCTGCCCATTCAGTGTATTTTTCGCAATATCATCCACTCCATAATCCTGATATCCGGAAAATGATAGTGGACTAAATCAGTAACACTGAGAGCAAAATGAACCCACCTTCAAACAATCATATCTGGGATGGGATAGAACGACGAAAACCCGGCAGTAACCGAAGAAAAGCAGAACACCGCCGCGTCGCAATGGAGAGGAGACGGGACACACGAGGTGAAGCACTGGAACATAAACGTACCCTGCGTAGTTGGGTACGTTCTCTTACCAGGTCCAGACTCGGCGTTGACAGGCGGAAAGGAAGAGATCGGCGTACCATCACCGATCGCCGTAATCCATTATCACAATCAAGGTTGACCAAGGAGGAACTTGCAGATCTCCTCAGGTAACTTTCCCCGGATCATTGTTCCCCCCCTCATTCACGTACCCAGATCTGCACAGTCCTCTTCAACAGAGCACCCATCCTCCTTCTGGTCAGGGTCAGGGAGATGTCCATAGTTTGAACTGGTTGTTTGAGAGGAACCGCTGTAGTCAACCTCCTCTCTACCAAGACAGTGTTCATTCAAATATGCGATAATCCTGCTCTCTCCTTTCAAGATCAAAACTCTTTCCTGATCAGAAACTACAAGCACAGGAATCTCTTCAATACCGAGACTTTTTAAAAAGGCTACATTTACCCCGGGATCATAGTCCGAAAACAGCCTGATGCCCGAGAGAGAGAAATGATCTATACGATCAATAGGGTTAAAGCGGATATCACAGCTGTTCTCTTCACCTATAGCGGCTATCACATTTTCACAATGTGCACAGCTTTCAGAGAAAAAAAGATAGAGAGCAGAATGTTTACTCTCTTCATCAATTTGAGCATAACTCCCTGCATCCAGAGACATATCTGAACTGGAAACCGCTCTTAATTCAAGACTCAAAAGTATTGCAAAGACAGCGGTAAATATCACCATTGAGGCAAATACCTGTCTCAGCCCGGAGAGTATATTTAGAAGGAGGATAAATGAGAAAACAATCAAACAATAGGAACAAAACGCGGCAACAATAGAGTACTGGAAAAAAAGGAGCACTGCTTCCGACGCAATTCCGGCCAACAATAAAAGTTTTGCAAATTGATGCCAGTACTCTGAACCTCTCCGCCCTTTTAAAAAACACCAGAACAGGGTCAGGAAATAGATGCAGCCGGCAATATTAAAATACAATGGTGGTAATTTGGGGAAACTATCTACAATTTTACACCCTTCATTGAGGCAGAGACCCTCTCTACCGATGACTATAAAGACTGCCTGCAGTCCTGTTAAAATACTTCCTAGAAACGCAACTATTGCTCTTATCATAACCCTGCCTGCTACTCTTTATTTTAGTGCCTTACTTCAGAACTTCTGTCATAAAAAACAAGAAATCCAGGAAGGTTGCTTAAAATTATATCGTTGAATATACTTCCATGGCACTTATCCAAGCATTCTAAAATTCCGATTTATTCGGGTTAGTAGTTTGCTCGTGGTCGTAAACAATTCTTGGTAGTGGTTGTCATGTACAGTACAATACACATGAAATATATCATCACAACCCGCTGATTGCTAAGGAAAATTGCAATGAACCATGAAAACTTGTCCGCCTCCATGGACTGGCGGTGGTCATCTTTTGATAAACTTTCCACTTCAGAACTGTATGCAATTCTAAAACTGCGTCAGGAGGTATTTGTGGTGGAACAGAAATGTGTCTATCAGGATTGTGACGGCCTTGACAAACAGGCATGGCATCTGTTGGGCATGAATTCAACCGAGACGCAACATCCCATTACAGCTTATCTACGGGTCATCTTCCCCGGAATAACAGCAAACCACCCCACAATTGGACGACTGCTCACCCATAAAAAAGTCAGGGGAAAAGGAGTGGCCAGACAGTTGCTCGAAGAGGCAATCATCCATATCAACAGGATATATCCTGATTCCCCAATACAGCTTTCAGCGCAGCTTTACCTTGAACAATTCTACAATAGCTTCGGTTTTACCTCAACTTCAGAGCCATATGATGAAGATGGGATTGCTCATATTGAAATGATCAGACACAGATGAAATATTGCTGTCTGCATTTAGTGCCCTACTCCTGAAAAGCCCACTTTTCACTCCCTCTAACAGCCTAACAGTCCAACAGCCTTGGGTTGCGGGGTTTGCCCCGCGTTAGTACCGGCACCATGCCACTCATCCAGGCATATTAAAATTTCAATTTTATTCCGGTTATTATTACCATTCCCACCAATCTGCATTATACTTTGCAGACACATAAATCCACTTCAGAATTATTACAAAAACTAACCCCGAAAAACGGGACAGGTTAAGGGAGGAAACAATGGTTACGTATCTTTATTGGACCGCAATGTTTTTGGTTGCTGCAGGAATACTCTACGGTTTAGGAATCAAAATGGCCAGGTGGAAAGCGGCAATTGCCTTGACTCTTGTTATTCTTACATTGGGGTGGAGTACCTACTATTTCAAATATCAGCAAATCTTTGTCAAACGCTACGGCGGGGTAATGACAATTATAGTCCCCGATGGTCAACATCATCTTGGTACTACATGGAAAGATGACAACATGTGGATTGAGAACTATGATCCTGAAAGTAATACATGTATCTTCAGTGAATATTCAAAAGGCAATATGCTCCAGGGAAGGGTTACCATTAAAAACTGTAATCCTTTGCTCCCACAAGTAATAGACAGCAAAGTGCCGACAAAACCTGCTGCAGTTATGAAACAATAGGAATCCCCTGTTCTCTTATCGATCTTTATCGTATAGATAAATTAACTTTGCCATTGACAATAATAACCATTCTTATTAATATGTCTGAAACTATTATCCGAAATTAAAAAGGAGATGAAAATGCAAAAATGGGAATGTCCTTGCGGCTATATCTATGACCCCAAAGAAGGTGATTACGAAAATGGTGTTGACCCGGATACACCCTGGGAAAAGGTCCCTGAAGACTGGGTATGCCCTAAATGCGGCGCTGCTAAAGAGGATTTCTGGAAAGCCGACTAGAACAGCAAAGAATTTAAATTTTTACGAGTTCATCTTTATTTGTAAATATAACCTGACAGGAGCAAAAATGAAAATTTCAGTAGATAAAAATGTCGTTGAAATAAGCCCGGAAACTGAACAGGAGACCGCATCACTGGATATCCTGTGGAAGGTGGTGATAGACTGTTATGGTAACAATAAGAAGATTGTCCCAATGGGTCAGTTTGTACCTGGCATCGATAAACTTGCACGGTTCCACATTGAAGGTGTGCAGGGTGGGGTTACCGTCTACTCCGATGAAAATAAAGCTGCAGAAGATAACACTTACTACTGTGAAATCTGCAACAAGTATATGAAAGTGGAAAAAGGGCAGGCAGTCCCTCTCTGTTGCGGACGGGATATGGAAACTATCGAGTAGTCCGACTCAGTGTACCCTCAGAGGTAGGATGGGATGTCAACCTCATCCACCTGCTCCGGCTGCATATACTTGTCTGCATATTCCCTGTAAATTCCGGATCTCAACAACAGTTCAAAGAGATCCGGACAGACATGGCCGTCATCGCGCATAAAACTCATTATCTTGATGCAGGCACTGAGAGTTTTTGGAGTTTTGTACGGCCTGTCGGCAGCGGTCAGAGCCTCGAAAATATCGGCAACAGCCATTATACGCTCAGGAGTAGAGAGCTGATCGACGGTTAAGCCCCGGGGATAGCCCGTGCCGTCCAGTTTCTCATGGTGATTCCCCGCCCAGTCGGGAACTCTTCTGATCTCTTTGGGAAAAGGCAAGCTGTTGAGCATGATGATGGTCTGCACGATATGGTCGTTGATCTTGTACCGTTCTTCCTCGGTCAAGGTTCCTTTGGCAATAGACAGGTTGTATAACTCACCCAGGTTATACCGCTGCTCAGGCACGGGCATGGTGAACTTCCAGGGATTTTCACCATAGGGGTTACCGCCGTCCAGACGTGGCAGAACATGCTCCTCTTTATCAGCGAGCAGGGTTTCACTGACCGGGAAAGAAATCCCGGACTCCATATCCAGTCTGCCTTCCTCATCACCGGAAAGCCCCAGGCGATGATCAAAATTCCTCAGCCAGACCCGTCTGCCGATCTCCTGTAATCGTTCAACCCGTTCCGGAGCCATATACTCGCCGCCCACATTACATTCAGCGATAAAACCAAAATCCTCCTGCAGCTGCTGTCTCTGCCTTTCCAGCTCCTGCTGTAATTGGTACCTGTTTTCAGGTGCCTCCGCAACTTCCTTATAATATTCAATATCAGCATCTCGCCACAGAACCTCAAAACGGGTACGAATTTCATGGATACGGTTATAATTGGTCTCAAGCTTGGTCGCCTTGTCTACCACATATTCCGGGGTGGTGACCTTGCCGCAGTCATGGAGCCATGAGGCGACAAAGAGTTCATAGCGTTCATCCTCCGAGAGCTGAAAATTCTTTAATGCTGGAGTTGTTGACGACGAGGCTGCATCGGCAAGCATACCTGCAATCACCGGCACGCGCTGGCAATGGCCACCGGTGTAAGGAGATTTTGTATCAATGGCACCGGCAATCAAACGGACAAAGGAATCAAAAAGTTCTTTTTGAGCCCTGATCAACCGATTATTATCCAGGGCCAAAGCTGCATTGGAGGAAAGAGCCTTGACATAGGAGATTTTATGCTCGGAGAATGCTGCTATTTCCCCACTGCCGCTATCCCTGGCATTGACCAGGTGGAGCAAGCCAATCACCTCACCCTGACGGTTGAGAAGTGGAATAACAAGAAGTGAATGACACTCATACCCTTCCCTTTCATGTAATTGTTTCAAGCTGGAGCATGCCTCCCAGCCGGTCATACTGACATCAGCAATTGCCTTTGTTTCAGCATCACGTACCACTGAAACCTCAAGAATCTCCCCCTGTACCTCATCATCCGTCAGAGACAGGGAGGGAAGAGAAATCTCTTCCTCACCGGCTCCGCCAAGGCGGACTCCGGTTACCTTATTTCGAACCAATACATAGGAAAAGGTTTTCCCATCATCACTCACAAGACCAATAGCCCCGCCGTCTGCATCGGTAACAGACTGTGCTTCGCTGATAATCATTTCCAGTACCTTTTCCATCTTTTTCTCAGCAGACAAGGCACGGGCAATTTCAACAAAACGATTAATGGCCGATTGCATCACTGTCATGGTATCTGCAAGATCATCGACTTCGCTGATCTTGGAGTGAACAGTAAAAGGCTTAGACAATTGAAAGTCACGAACACTTTCCGCCTGTGCAGAGAGATCATACAGAGATCCGGCTATACGACGCGACAGGTAGAGTCCCAGACCCACGGCAACTGTCATAACAGAGAAGATGATCAGCAGGTTTCGCTGGCGGGTAGCTCGGGCATTAACCATCAGCTCATTAAAAGGGGAGATAATGGCAAGATAAATACCGTCCATTTTCCCGCCCATGAGCTGCCTTGAATGGCCGAACCACTTTTCGCCATTAACCCGAATGACCTTCCCACCTTCGATTCCTTCAGCAACCAGGTCTCGATATACGCTTTGAACAGCCTGGTTGTTCAGATCATTCACATGGAGTTCTGATGTACTATCAATTTCTCTTTTTTGCTGGAATTGATCCAGCTCCTGCAGATCTGCACTGAGAATAAACCTGCCATTCTCTTCCATCATCACAATCTGGGTGGAAGGGGTAAGTTTCTGTTCCTCCAGAAGCTGTGAAATAGTTGTTAGAACCGTGTCGGCACCAACCACTCCCTCCCCACCATCCAGGGAATGAGCCACGGTGATACCGATCTGTCTTGAGGAAAAAAATATATAGGGCGCAGTAATAACGGTCTTTTTTGTAGCGATCCCATCCGAATACCAATTCCTTTTTCTTGGATCATATCCATCGTAATTTTCTATACGTTTATCAAGCAGCGCGAGATCACCATCATAAAACCAAAACTGCATACGGATTTCTCCACCCACCCCCGGTAAAAGGGTTTTCACTGCATAGACTGCATCTTTCGGGGCAGAGTATACGTTCCGGACTAACTCATTGTCCCGGATGGCCTGAATCATGTAAAACGCACCATCGTTGAGCCCCACATAGAAGGAGGTCATCCAGGGAAGAGCTTTAAATGATTGATGAAAATAGGGTAGGAGAATTGACATGTTTTCCACATTACTCATGCCAAAACCTTTCAACGCCGACGACACAGCCACAAAACTCTCCACGGAATGGATCATGGAGAAAAGCTTTTCTTCTGTCTGACTGGCACTAAGCTGGAAAATTTTTTCTGTACTTTGAAGGGCGGTTTTCTGTTGATTTTTATAGGTATAATATGTGACAGTAGCCCCCAGAGCGACCAGCAGGAGACTGATCATAATGCCGATGGTCAGGGCAAGACTGAAACGAACATTGTTTTGTGGTCCTTTTTTTTCAGCAGTCATTAGTGCCTTACTCCAGAACTTCTGTCATAAAAAACAAGAAATCCAGGAAGCTTGTTTAAAATTACATCGTTGAATATACTTCCATGGCACTTATCCAAGAATTCTAAATTTTCAATTTATTCTGGTTAGTTATACGCCCCTATCACTCGTCACCCCGCCACCACATCAGACAAATTCCTTGTCAGGTAAAATCATAGTTGTTTCATTTTTTTTACATCGTACCTGCTGATTGTAACAATCAAACCCTTCCCATTAACAAATGTAATCTTATCATCAGTTATTACAGTGTTTTCGGCATAAAATGTGCCACCGGATAATAGCTCGATCTCATAGCGATGTTTGTCTTTGTGCGCTGATTTATCGACCGGTTTTCCTGTGGGTTTGGATTTAACTATCTGATCTATCTCTTCTTGTGTTAATTGCTGATATTTATTTTTTTTCAGCAACTCTTTTTTAACTCTGTCAACACGATCCTTTGAAAACGCATACTCCTTTCCCTTTTGGTTGTCAGGGAGAAATGGGATTAAATGCGGACGAAAGTATACCAGAGCGAAAACTGCGCAAAGTGCGATCACCCCAGCATAGACAAAAGATCTCCTTGCTTTAAATTGTTTCAGAAGTTTACCGATGCCTTTCGGTCGCTCATCTGACGTCTCTTCATTATTGAACCCGACAAAGTCGTTTCTGAAATAGCCCATACCACTTTTCAACCTGCTCTTTCACTTTGTAGTTTTTGAAAAGAAATTCAAAGTCGCAATTTTTTCTTTATCACCATTGTAGCGAGCATAAACATCCACTTTATACTTCGTATTTGTTATCTTGTCTTCGTTGAAACCAGTGTAAACATACCCCATGGTTGGGTGCATAAATGTTTGCTGTGAAGTACCGCCTCCTGGTATGTCTTTGATATACTCAAATGTATCGCCAAAAATTTTATTGTTGTCCTCCACGAACAACATGATAATTTTCAAACCGGTCACACTTTTTTCCCCACTGTTATGAACAGTAAATTCTACCTGTGGATGGAGGATAGACTCCCCCTGGGAGGAGTTCCTGGTGAGCTGCCAGTTCATCTCTATATTTTCCAGAGCAATTTGATATTTTTCCCATGATACTCTATTTGTCTCTACAACAGCTTGGGCCGGGGTGATATTCTTTCTTAAAAGTTTGGACGTTGTTTTGTTTTGGTTTTTACTCTTATACCCCGCAGGACAAGCATTGTCTGTGAAGACAGTGTTTCCATTTTCGTCAATGCAAATATTGATTGTTTTCCCATGGGACAATGACGTGAATAAGAAACAAAGAATAATAGCAATAATGAATTTACAGCTGAATCTTTTTAACGACAAGCCTACCGGTTTCACTGAAATTACATAACTAACATCCCAATCTCGCTTCATGGATCTCCGATATTCATAAGGTTTCTAATTAAAAATCAATAACAGCACCTTTATGATACATTAATATTTGTGCGATCCCAAAACAAAATCTTTTCTGAGCTCATCCTCCACCTTGAACTATCAAGAGATCCTTAATAGTTGTCTCAGGAAAAAGATCACCTCTACAACGATGTTTTCAGTTGGAGTGTTATTCAGCGTCGAAATTTATTCAGCGTCGAAATTTGACCCCTTATCAGCGTTGAATATTGCCCCCCCTTGATTGCAACAGAAGAATATCTTTTCTGTTTATAACCTCTGCTGGCTGGTGGATTAAGAGATTTTAAACAGAAAAGATATTTGGTTTGAGGGGTCAACCTTGGAAGCTGATAGGTGGTCAATATTGCACGCTGTTTAACAGAACAGAAAGGCTCTAAAAACACAGGCCCCACAATCTCGAGCAACCTTAGCGGGGCCTGTGTAGGAGAGAGGAACATGCTCCACTTAAAATGTTATCTGTTTCCATGCTCAATGTCAAATAACAGAGACAAAAATCATGGCTGAAACCATGAACATTGATGGAATCGTAAAAAGGTATTTCTAAGTTTCAGATGGCTAAGTCAAAAATTTCGATATACAAGGCGTAGTGTTTTTCTCAGGCCCTCAGCAATACATGTGGTATATTGAGGTTCTGAGAAAAACCTACAACGAAGGAGATTTGACTTTTTACGACGCCATCAACATTGCCACAAAACAAAGAAAGATACCTTTATGGTGGTACTCGTCACAGTACCGTTACAGCACTTGGAAAAGAATTTCCACCAGAGCAGATAAAAGCCGGGACAATGCACAGCACCAAAAAGGCTTTTGACAGGTATTTACAGATTCAGGCCGATGATGCTGTATCCATCTATAAAGCATCCAGGGGTGGCAAACCGATGGCAAACAAAAACGGCAAGCTGAAAATATCCAACTTGCCGTAATTACCTAGAAAAATGGTAGAGGAGGCGTCCATCGAACAAAACAGATAAGCACATAAAATTATACAAGATAAAAATCAGTAGCCCCACGGTATACCGTCATAAATACCGTCACACTCAGTTTTCCACGCCTCTCTTTTTAAAAAGTTTAGCTCACATTTTTATACTTCAGCGTCCTGTTTTTTACGGGCTTTGTTGAAAATCACATACCTGACAACAAAATATTAAAAAGATTTATCCGGTTGTCAATGGACTCTCAAGTGCAGCCATGGCCCAATTTATGAGTCCAAGCCCATGCACCTTATCCGGTTTCAGATTAAATGTACCGGCTAAATCAATGGGAGTATAATTTGAAATCAGTTCAAAACAATATTGTAACATCGTTATGTTGGTTCGTGAGAATCAGAGGTTCACAGTCTAGAAAGGTTTTCTTCCGATTAAAGCCTGGTCCCAAGAGACTTACCCTACCAACCTCAATGCCTGACATGAAAGTAGTGTCGGTCATCCGATGCTGGATGAATGGAGTAATTATATCGGTTGATAATCTGGAACAATCAATTATTT
>JGI24023J19991_10000109_pt1 | contig 53769 bp, 50 predicted proteins | sample Cruoilmetagenom1_FD_19991 | JGI IMG/M metagenome (IMG submission 19991)
GCAAGCCAAAAATGTCTGCCCCTGGCGCTGTGATGCGGAAGTTGGTTCATATTTGTTTCGCTGTGTTAAAACACCAAAAAGCGTATTGTCCACGTGTCACATAGGGGCTTGTGGATATACATGGGAGATGGTATTTGAACAAGTCTGGGCCAAGGTGATTGCGATTCCCCATGTTCAGATTCTCGGGTTAAATTGCACGGGTTAGCAGGGCTATGGCGAAAATCGTCAACAATGAAGCTGGGCCAGTAGGAACGCAAGCACCGGGTTCATGACTTGTTCAGAGGTTCCTTAGTTATGGGGTTCTCTTTAGGATAGTTTCATTCAATTAACTTAACCCTCAAGCTCTGGATAATCAATATAGCCATGTGAACCCCCTGTATAAAAGGTGGATTCATCGGGCATATTGAGTTCTGCCTTGAGGCGGAATCTTTCGACCAAATCGGCATTGGCGATCATCAACCGACCAAAGGAAATCAGATCGGCGCGCTGCTGAGTCAAAGCATCCTGCGCTATTTCCAGCGTATATTCGCCATTGGCGATATAGACACCATCAAACAGCCGTTTTATTCTCACAAAATTAAACGGCGCATCAGCCTGCTCGCGGAATCGCTCAATCACATGAAGATAGGCCAGGCCACGCCCTGCCAGACTTCCAGCTACCGCGTCAAATAACAGTTGGGGATCAGAGTCGCGCATATCATTGAAGGCGCCTGCGGGTGAAACGCGGACACCAATGCGCGCCGGTTCAACCACTGTGCTTATGGCTTCCACGATTTCCAGCAAAAAACGCAGCCGGTTGGGAACAGAACCGCCATAAATATCATCCCGTCTATTGCTGCCATCGCGCAGAAACTGGTCGATCAGGTAACCGTTGGCAGCATGAATTTCAACGCCATCAAAACCTGCGTATAGTGCATTGAGCGCAGCCTGACGATATTCCTCCACAATGCCAGGCACTTCTTCGGTCGCCAGTGCTCGGGGCGTGACATAGGGCTGACGCCCATCCGGCGTGCGAATAGTTCCGCTAATGGGAATAGGGGAAGGCGCAACCGGCGCTGTGGCTCCGGGTTGGAAATCCGGGTGCGAAGCGCGCCCAGCGTGCCATAATTGCGCATAAATATGGCCCTGCGCCTGATGCACAGCCTGCGTTACAACCTTCCAGCCCTCAATCTGGGCTTGATTATACAGACCTGGCACACCACTGAAACCGATTGCGTAAGGGCTGATGATCGTTGCTTCAGAGATGATTAATCCAACGCTCGCACGCTGGGCGTAATAAGTCGCTGCCCATGATCCCGAGATCGCGCCCTGGGCTGCGCGGCAACGAGTCAGTGGCGCCATGACCATTCGATTGGCCAAACTCATACCACCGAGATTGAACGGTTTTAGTAATCCAGTACTCATAGCATCACCATATATTTGACTTGAGTTCATAAAATAATCCTTAGATTCAGATAATTTTCGGTTGGTTATTTACCGGAGTTGAACAACTGTTGATATAAAGGATTCTCATCCATACCCCGTTCCGTGAAGTAATCTATCCATTGCTGAACTCTGGTCGTGCGCCATGTCGGCAATACAACTTTTTCAGGTATTATTGACGGTGCTGATTATACGTAGAATCCTCATGGTTTCAAATCCGCTCGATGCATCGCGATGATCGGGGTTTTCTTATACTTCGGGAGTATCTATATTTGTTTGAACAATTGAATATTCATCAGGACATTGATCATGAAGCCTACCAAGAACAGACTAAAGCGCTGATCTCCGATTTGGTGGCCATGCAGTATCAATTCGCCGATCACCCTGGACCGCTTATCATCATTCTTGCCGGATTCTGGGGTGCGGGTGTGGAAAACCTGGTGAATTTTATCGCCAGGAACATCGACATGAAACAGGCTCAGGTCACCACTTTCTGGGAAAACACCTTTGATCAAGGTAGGCCCTATTATTACCGGTTCTGGGATAATCTTCCGCCCAAAGGCAAAACCACTATTTTTCTGGATGCCTATTATATGGATTTTATTAAATCCTTTGTCAAAGGTGAGATCAATGCTCTGCAATTCAAGAATTATCTGCTTGAGATCAAGGAATTTGAAACCATGCTGGCGCGCGACAATGCGGTGCTGTTGAAATGCTGGTTTTACATCGATAAAGCCAGACAGAAAAGGCAAATCAAGAAAGCCGGGGATCAATTAACTCTGCCGGATGACGACGCCCTTGAGTCCGCGAGTTGGAATTATAAAAATTACGAAAAAATCTATTATGCTGCTGAACAAGCCATCATGTTGACCGACAGCGCTCCTGCAAGATGGCATTTGATCGCAGCGCATAAGCAGAAAATGGCCCGGCTAAAAACATTAAAACTCGTTCATGGCATCTACCGAATACATTCCAGTCACATAGATACGGGATATAGAGAAAATGAAATTTATATCAACGGAACCTCGCCAGTACTGGATGATGTAGACTTGACCAGAACAATCAGCAAAACAGCTTATAAGGATCGCAGTCATGCGCTGCAACAGGAAATTTATGAATTGGCCTGGTTGGCGCATCGTGAAGGTTTGAGTACGGTGCTGGTTTTTGAAGGGTTGGATGCCGCCGGAAAAGGTGGCTGTATCCGGAGACTGACCAATGCCATCGATACAAGGTTGGTCCATATCTATCCTATTGCCGCACCTTCAGAGGTTGAGAAACAGTTTCATTATCTGTGGCGATTCTGGCGCAAACTTCCACGGAAAGGTTTTATATCCGTATTCGATCGTTCCTGGTATGGCAGAGTTCTGGTAGAAAGAGTCGAAAATTTTGCCCGACTGGATGAATGGCTTCGCGCCTATGAGGAAATCAACCACTTTGAACAACAACTATTGCATGATCGTATGATCATACTCAAATTCTGGCTGCATATATCCCAGGATGTGCAGTTGGAAAGATTCCAGGAGCGGGAGAAATTGCCATGGAAGCAGCACAAAATAACCACTGAAGACTGGAGAAACCGGGAAAAATGGGACGCCTATGAAGAATCCGCCAATGAAATGTTGACAAGAACCAGTACCAGCCATGCGCCCTGGATTATTATTCCGGCCAATGACAAACACTATGCGCGGATTGAAATCCTCAATCATTTTCAGAGAGCTTTAAAGGATAGCCTGGAGATACACGCTGATCGCACCCGGAAATAACTGAATGATGCATAGCATACCCACTCAAACGCGCAACCGGATTGATTCAATCCTCAACGGGCTATTCGTTCATGGAGCCCATTTTTGCGACATCCACCAGGATCTTGATGGATTGTCCCGGTTTCAATTGATCCCCGGTGGACATTTGATTCCAGACACACAACTGATCAACACTAACGCCATAGCTTTTGCCGATTCTGCTTAGAGAATCGCCTGATCTGATGCGATATTTGATGGCACGCTGCGTAATGGAGCGATCCAATTCAGGCGGAGTGATTGATCTGTTACCTTTTTGCGGCTCTCGAACATAAACCAGTTGACCCGGATGGAGCAAAGTGTTACGTTTCAAATCATTCCACTGCTTCAAATCCTCGAGTGCAACCTCATAGTTGCGACTGATTTCCCATAAAGAATCGCCTTTTCGCACCCTATGTATGAGGCTCCCATCCTGTTTGAGATCGGATTGGGCTCGCGCAATCCTGCTTTTCAGTGCATTGGCTTTTATGTGGTTCATCGTGGGGATAACCAACATATCACCCGTCATAATCAGGTTATTGGCTAAATGATTGCTGCTTTTTATCGCCGACACAGAGGAATGAAAACGCGCTGCGAGTACACCAAGCGTTTCTCCCTGGCGTACCCGGTGACGAACCCAGCGTCTTTCCTCATCCCATTGATAGTTTTCAAGCGCAACCTTTAATCGATCAGAAGCTGCGATGGGCATCAGAAAATGATAGGGGCCGTCAGGATCGGTTGCCCATTGATTCAGCGCAGGATTAAACTTCTTGACCGTCTCAATAGGTACCTGCGCCAACAAGGCTATTTCTGCTACTGCCATCTGTTGTGGAAGGGTAACCAATTCTACGACCGCTTGATTCTTGATAAGCGGTAATCGAACTCCGTTGTCAGGTGAGTCTGCCACAAAACGAGCCAGCGCCAGAAGTTTAGGTACATAAGCCATCGTTTCAGCCTTGAGCTTCAGATGCCAGAAATCGGTTGGTTGATTGGCTCTTTTGTTACGCTGAATCGCACGTTGCACATTACCAATGCCGCCATTGTAGGCAGCCAGCGCAAGTAAGTAGTCACCATCAAAATATCGCGCCAGACGATCAATATATGACAACGCCGATTGTGTCGCCAGCCACACATCACGGCGCCCATCGTACCACCAGGACATGCGCAGATCATATTCTCGCGCAGTCGATGGAATAAACTGCCACAATCCAGACGCGTGACCATGAGAATAGGCCAAAGTATCATAACTGCTTTCTATGGCCGGCAGCAATGCCAGCTCCAGGGGTAGAGCTTTATGCTCCGTAGCTTGGGTGATCAGATAGAGATAAGGTCTGGCGCGTGTCAGGATGATTTCCACCATATCCTGTCGAACCAGCAGCCTCTGATATGCGGCGTCAATATCTGGATGCTTAATATCGGTAAGCTCGAATCCCTCTTCTAGCCGGCGCCAGATGGAATTGCTCGGATAGGGATGAGTCGGACGTATAGCTCCGACCTGACCAAAGTTACTACCTTCTTGCCCAATTTTTTGTGATTGGAAATGATCGAAATTCAATGCAAGAGTGCCGGACAGCACCGAATAAAGGATCCATAGCGTCACCGCCCACAATATGGATGTAAAAATCGCGAAACGATGCATACAGAAGAATTGATTGAGCCAGAACAGCATTTCAGAATTGATCCTTCCATTTTCGCAAAGCCGCAAAAACTGCAACCTCATCCGCGCCAGGCTTGAACCCTGTCGCAGACACAACATCCGGCTGATCACAGCGTAAAAAAGGATTGATACGCCGCTCAAGTTCTACGGTAGAAGGCAAAGAAGGTCTCTTTTCAGCCCGACATTGCTCGACCCGTCGCATATGATCACGAATCGCCGGATTGTTTTTTTCGACTTCAGCGGCAAACTTCAAATTCGCCAAGGTGTATTCATGGGCACAATAGACGCGGGTATCCCCGGGGAGGGCTTTGAGGCGCTCCAAAGAAGCATACATCTGCTGCGGCTCCCCTTCGAACAAACGCCCACACCCCGCTGAAAACAGCGTGTCTCCGCAAAACAAAGCCGATAAATCCGGCGCATAAAAGGCGATATGACCCAGGGTATGACCGGGAATATGCATAACCTGCACATTATTCCCGAGTAATGGAATATTGACGCTGTCATTATCTTTCAACGGTATGTTGATTCCGGAGATGCGCTCATAAACAGGACCAAAAACATCCACCGGGTAACGTTCAAGCAATTTTGAAACGCCGCCGACATGATCGGGATGATGATGCGTGATCATGATAGCGCTCAATTCAAGTCCTGACTGTTCCAGATACGCAACAACCGGGCGCCAGTCACCCGGATCAACCACCACCGCATATTTTTGGCCTTCCTCACGCAACATCCAAATATAATTATCTGCAAACGCCGAAACAGGTTCTATATAGATCATAGCAACAAGCCTTGCTGATGTTTGTGTCAATCAAAAATACCGGGATAATCGGGCACATCTGTTGTGTGATTTTTCGGGTTATAATCCAGCTTTTATATTTCAAAGAATAACGCGGACCAGGTTTCCTCGGAATTCAAAGATGCCGAACCCTGATTCATGATGAATACACGCATTCGTATCCCAATATGGGGAAGGGGAATCGGGTGAATATCAGTGTGCGCTGAAATAGCACTGTTAATGGATGGCTTCCCTCATATATACTAAACAGTATTATACCCTGGATAATGGTAATAAAACATGATATGGTCGCAGCTTTTTAGTTGATATGCTATGCAATTAACCCATGTTGAGATTTTCACAGACGGTGCCTGCAGCGGGAACCCCGGCCCAGGAGGCTGGGGAGCTTTGCTCCGTTGTGGTTCCCATGAAAGAACGCTCTACGGAAGCTGTCCAGCTACCACTAACAACCGCATGGAACTCAACGCTGCCGTCGAAGCTCTGCGCGCCTTGCACAAACCTTGCAGCGTTGCATTATACACAGACTCACAGTACGTTAAAAAGGGTATCAGCGAATGGATTCACAACTGGAAGCGCAATGGATGGCGCACTGCCGATAAAAAAACCGTCAAAAATCAGGACTTGTGGCAGGATCTTGATACTTTAGTCCAGTTTCATCAGATAAGCTGGCATTGGGTCAAGGGTCACAGCGGTCATCCCGAAAATGAAAGAGCCGATGCGCTGGCCCGAAAAGGCATCAGCGAATTACAATGCGGTGCAGGATGAGTTGAACCGATTGGTTTGACCCGGAACAAAACACAGGGCTGTACTCTCAAAAAAATTATCCTCGCATGATTGGCAGCAATAAAGGTCAGGTTACGCAAAAAGATGAGACAGATTGCACTGGACACCGAAACCACCGGACTTGAAGTATCGCAAGGACATCGGATTATCGAGATTGGCGCTGTTGAAATTGTGGATCGAAAAATCACCGGGCGGTCCTGGCACAGTTATGTCAACCCTGAAAGGAACATCGACCCCAACGCTTTGGCTGTGCATGGATTAAGCCGGGAATTTTTGGCTGACAAGCCTCTATTTTCTGAAATATACCCCGCCATGCTTGCCTTTATCGATCGAGATGAATTGCTGATCCATAATGCACAATTCGATATCGGTTTTATTGATCATGAACTGAAACTGGTCAACGGTGAACAAACAAGCATTGCGCAAATTTGCCCCGTGATCGACACTCTTGATCTGTCACGCCGACTGCTTCCGGGGAAACGCCGACACAGCCTGGATGCCTTATGCCTGCATCATGATATTGATGCCAGTCGGCGCGACCTGCATGGCGCACTGCTTGACGCAGAACTTCTGGCGCAGGTGTATCTGGCAATGACCAGTGGCCAGGTGGCGCTGATGCTCGCCGAATCCGGAACCGATCATCCGGCTGGCGCCGCTAGAACCGTGTTGTCATCAGCAACCCGGATAGAAACTCTGCATCTGATCACGCATTGTGCCAATGAAGATGAACTACGGGCACACCAACTGATGCTCGAAAGGATCGCCCAGGCTGGCAATCCCGGCTGCCTGTGGCAAGCCATGGAATCGTCCTGAACCTCACCACAGTTTCCTCGCTGCATCCATGAATGCGACTATCGACAACAGCGTAACTGCATATACCTGATACATGTTTGACAACCAGTGTTTTGTCGAGCAAAGCCTTAAGGAACCTCTGATCAAGTCTGGGCGAGGGTGATGGTTCCTTAAGGCTTTACGTCTTGCTGTAGATCGAACGCGTTTCTACCAGCTATATGGACTGGATATCCGTCCAGGGTTCAATACAAAAGTTCAGCCAGCAATGGCAAATGATCAGAGGCTTTCTCTGCCAGGTTTCCACCGACAATTCGCGTTTTCACAACGTTCCAGTGATCCTGCCGTCGAATCAATATATAGTCAATCTTTCGATCGGGATCCCACGACGGATATGTGAGGCCACCGCCACTTCCGCTTGATTGAATCCACAGTTCATCGAGAATTTGCAGTGTTTCGCTTTCCGGAACAGCATTCAAATCACCTGCAAGAATGACAGGGACTTCGCTTTTGCGATATATATCATTGATTGCAGCAGCCTGCAACAAGCGGTCCTTTGAATCCTGAATATAATGAAGATGCGTGGTTGCAAAGCGTATCCTGGTTTTGTCAGGCAGATCAATCGTTGACTCCATCACAATCCGGGTTTCTATATTCGGATCGCCAGGTAATTCATATACCTGGTGTGCCAGAATCGGGTGTCTGCTGAGTATTCCCTGGCCATACGCGCCCCCCTTATAATCGATAGCCTTACCAAACTTCGTTTCCATTTGGGTTATCCGTCCCAGTTCCGCAAGCTGATCCACGCCCAATGATCTTTCGGTTACCTTGTCCACTTCCTGGAGGGCGACAAGATCCGGATCGTATTTTTTAATGATCCGGGCAAGACGCTCCAAATCTATCACGTGATCAGTGCCTTCCCCGTGATGAATGTTGTAGGTCATGACCAACATCTGTTGGTCATGACAAAATATTGGACCAGAAAAGGTCGATAAAAACAGAATAGAAAGACCGGCAAGGATGCGAAACGCTTTTTTTGTCATCACAGCACTCCCATTACATGACAAATGAATCGCTATGCATGAAGGTGCATACGTATCATATTTTTATTCTTGATAATATATGTCATATGCTTTCGCAAATAATGAAGGTTTTATGATCAGTCAAAATCAAAGTGGGAAACGCTATGCATATCAAGCGCCTGATAATGTTTGAGNAGGCGGACACCCCAGATAAAATCTGGCCANGGTACGGTGTGCCTGGTTCATGGCTTTCATCACTCCTTGCTTTTTTATACTAAAAGCTTTCCCGGAAGAAAGATGTCATGGATACCATGCAGCAGTTATTACCGAAAAACAGAATGTTAGGGAGCTTCTTATCAATTCATGAGCTCGGTGCCTGCGGTGAGCGAAGTCGAACCCGCTTGCGTCCCTTATGCCAGGTTCCTGGTTGTAAATCTTCGCACTAAGCTTGCTATACCGGTCGATAAGCGCCTTGAATTGAACATAAGGCACCACAATTTACCTCGTCCAGAATTAATCAGAGGTTCCTTGGTCTAAGGCTTTTCAGCATGGAGCAGCGCCAACAACCCGGACAAATTCTCAAAGCTAATAAGAGAAAAACAGGTAGCAGAGTAGAAGTATAGCCACCCACAAAACCATGCTCCCGGTGGGCCAGTTGCGTGATACGATGCCCTGCGGTTCAATTTTTATCAGGTTATTTCTTTGTTTCTTCAGGTGTTGAACCCAGTAATCCAACTTCACGCCCGATTGATTCAAATGGAGCCAGCACCAGGCGCAAGCGCTGCGATACAGCCAATCGATATCATACCAGCTGCCAGAATGTGGCTTGAGCCAGCGTAAGGTCATAAAAAATGCCGCGGCGCCGATGAGCAGGTTAACCAGTTGATCTGCGACATGTTCCAACGAATAGACATGACCCAATGTCGTAGCAGCGGGCAGCCATGGCTCTATAATTCCAGGGAACAGACCGAGAACCAGACATACCATAGCCAGCAACAACATGGCCGTCATCTGTTGCGAACTGATTGCTTTTCGGATCGGACGAGTAGCTTGCGCAGGTTTAAAAAAGATAAACCATGGATAGCGCAAGCCCACATAAAGCAGCGACAGCGAACCCGCTACCGTCAGCATGAATTCCACAATCCATGCCTGCTCGCTGACTGCCGCTTCCATCAGCAATGATTTTGACACAAATCCTGCAGTTCCTGGCATGCCGGATAGCGTCAAACTCCCACACAGCGCCAGCGCAGCGGACCACGGCAGGATTTTCCCCAGCCCGCCAAGTTGATCCATCCGCTCTGTACCCGTGGTGGCGATCACAGTGGCTGCGCTCATCAGCAACAGTGCCTTGTATGAAATATGGGAAAGCGCATGCAGCGCCACGCCTGCCATGGCTTCCGGAGTACCCACGCCGATCCCCATCAGCATGATACCCACCTGCCCAACAATACTATAAACCAGAAGCAAACGCAGTTCATTGGCGCGCATGGCATACACTATGCCATAAATGATCATATAAGCCCCGATGGGAATCAGGGCGAACTCTCCAGCAAAAACGCGCGCCAAAACTAAAACGGCGGTTTTGGTGGTGAAAGCTGAGAGAAAAACAGTGATATTGGGTGATGCCTTGGGATAACTGTCTGCAATCCAGACGGATAATGGCGGTGCGCCGGCATTGATCAACAATCCAGCCAGAATGAAATAATCCGACCAGCAATCCGCATCAATCGCTTGTATCAGGGTCATTCCCTGATTCTGGTGAATATGTGCGGCAATCCCGCTCATCAGCAGGAAGCCGCCCAGCAAATGAATCATCAGATAACGCAAGCCGGCGTTTCTCGAATCTGGATGATTGCCCAACATAATCAAAATCGCTGAAGACAGCGCCATTATTTCCCAAAACACCAGCAAACTGATCCAGTCACCGGCCAGTACCGTATTGATGGCGCTGCCTGCGTAAATCAGCACAAAACTGTTTTCAGATACTTTATTCTTCCAGGCGCCATAAAGCATTCCGGCGAACAACACTCCGGCGAAAACGATGGCGAACCATCGCCCCCAAGCATCAAAATGCAGCGGATAGATGGCAAATGCCTCAAACTCGATTTTCGCTGTTAGCCCAGGCTCCCAGTTAAAACAAAAAAATAAAACCAGGAGAGGTGCCGATAATGCCCACCACGGGCGGATTCTCCCTGGCACAAAAGGCAGGATCAGTCCCCAGACGATGGGCAGACAACCGACAGGAAAAACCCATGCGCTCATTGGTTGGTATCATCAGGCTGATCGATCGTCAAATCGAATATGGCGTATCCTGCCAACAACGCCAGATTTGCCAAAATTGCCCATAACCAGTGCCGCAGATGAAGCATCACCTCAACCACGCCTCCATGCGCCATCATAGCCACAGGTCCAGCCATAATTGCGCCAGCCATGCACAAGAAACACATCCGGATTCTGAACCGCCGATCCGATGGTAGCGACCTGAATGGTCTGGCTGGTCTATGCCTCACAGCAACGCCTCCCAGGGCTTGACTGCCAGCAACATTAAATCAGGCCTGAAAAACAGGAGAAGCGTCATCAAAGCGGTAAATAACATCGCTGCGAGCATGAGGATCGGGGCTTCGCGTGCATGGCTATCCGCAGGCAGGGGATCGAGAAAAGCCGTGACCAGAATGGGCGCAAAATAGGCAACATTCATGACAGTGCTGAAACCAAGCACCAAAATCAACCACCAGGAATGAACATCCATTCCTGCGCGTAGAATAAACCATTTACTCAAAAAACCCGCCGTAGGGGGTAGGCCGATCATGGAAAGAACACCAATGAAAAAGAAACCCATCGTCCAGGGCATGCGGCGACCAATTCCCTGCATCTGGCTGATATGATCGATGTGCGCTGTGGTATGAATGGCCCCGGCCACGAAAAACAGGGTAATTTTGCCGAAGGCATGTGTGACGAGATGCAACGTAGCGCCTATAATCCCCAGAGGTGTAAACAGCGCAGCTGAAAGAATGATATAGGATAAATTGGATATGGTGGAATAGGCGAGCCTTTTTTTCAGGTGATCCTGCTGCAATGCTTTGATTGAGGCGAATATAATAGTAAAACCAGCCAGTCCCAACCACAAGTTATCCAGCGACAATAGTTTAAGGTTTTCGAACCCCAACACATAGACGAATACCTTGATCAGCGTGAATACACCCGCTTTGACCACAGCGACAGCATGCAGGAGCGCGCTTACAGGGGTTGGCGCCACCATCGCCGCCGGTAGCCATCCATGAAGCGGAAACAATGCCGCTTTCCCCACGCCATAGGCATATAGGATAGACAGAACCAGATAAGTCCACATGGGAACATTGGCTGGAATCACGCCCCCGCGGGTAAATATCAGGGTTCCTGAGACAGCCCATGTCCAGATGATCGCCAGAACCAGAAAAACCAGGGAAGAACCCAACAAATAACGAAGATAGACACGCCCGCCCCGGATAGAGGCCACATTCCGCGAATGGGTAACCAGAGGATAGGTCGAAAGCGTCAAAGCTTCATAAAAAAACAACAGGGTCAACAGATCGCCGGAAAAAGCCAGGCCCATGGTCGCGGCCATGGCGACACCGAACCAGGCATAGAAGGCTGTCTGTCTCGGCTCATGATTAGCTCTCATGTATCCAAAAGCATAGACCGCATTGGCAATCCATAACCCGCTGGCAAGCAGCGCATAAATTCTGCCCAATGGATCAGGATGCAGTGTCAACGGCACATCTTCAAACAGTTCCAGAAGCACCCACGGAGGTATTTCCGGCATAGAAATCAACCACCATNCGCAACCATGCATGGCGATCGCACAGAGCAGAGTCCAGCCATCACGCACTAATCCCCATCGGTGCAGACCTATTCCACCAACCGAGCCCAGCAATGGAAAAAAAATAATGGCCAGTAAAACCAGAGGACCATCCATCATTACCCCGCACCGAACAGCATAAGCGCAGCCTTTTGCGTCCATGGAAATAACAGGGATTGCCCAAAAACTCCAAAAGCGACGGATAGCAGTGTCAGAATCCATGTTGTCATTAACATCGGCCACGGAGCCTCACGCACTTCCGCCCGTTCAGCCGCCACTGGCCTCAGATACATGGTTTCTACCACTTTCCACACGTAAAAAGCCGCCAGCATGGAACCCAACACTACAACAAGCGCAAGCCACCACTCACCCTGTTCTAAAATCGCCTGCAGCAGATACCATTTGCTGAAAAAACCGCTTGTCAGGGGAAGTCCGATGAGACTTAGTCCCGCAATGAGAAAAGCTGCGCTCGACCATGGCATCAATCGACTGACCCCGGCCATGTTGTGGAGTTTGCATGAACCCAAACCGGTTGCGATACAGGCCAGAGACATGAACAACGCCCCTTTGGTGATCGCATGGGTGAAGATATGCAGAAGGGAGGCGTTGAGTCCCGGGATGGTTGCCAGGCTAATCCCGAGGGTAATATAACCGATCTGCGCCAGGCTTGAGTAAGCTAACAGGCGTTTCGCATGCGTCTGATAAAGAGCGCTGAACGAAGGTATCAGAATAGCGATTACGGAAAGGAACGCAAGGATGGTATTAAAAGGCATATGGTTATGGGAATAATCGGAACCAAAAACGCTGTAAATAAAGCGGATCAATACATAAACGGCCACCTTGGTGGCTGTGGAGGCAAGAAAGACGGAAACCACTGACGGGGCAAAAGTGTAGGCATTGGGTAACCACAAATGCAGGGGGAAAAGCGCCAGTTTGAGACTGATTCCAACGATCAGAAAGGCGAAAGCGGCTTCAATGGTTCGATGATTCTCCACTTCATGCAAGCGGATGGAGATATCTTCCATATTGAGCGTGCCGGTCATCATGTAAAGAAACCCAATGCCAATCACAATAAAGGTTGCGCCAATCGTGCCCATGATCAGATATTGGAAAGACGAAGTGAGGCTGCGCCGATCCATTCCCATGGCAATCAGCGTATAAGAAGCCAGCGAATTGATTTCAAGAAATACAAACAGGTTAAACGCATCTCCGGTGGCAATAATTCCCACTGCGCCCGCCATGCAAAGCAGGAAAGCCGTATAGAAAAGGTCCATCCGGCTTGCGCCGATTTCGCGCTCCACGCTGGCACGCGACCCCAGAATAACCAGGGTTCCGATGCCTGAAACCAGAAGTATCATTAAGGCGCCCAGAGAATCGATCTTGTATTCGATCCCCCAAGGCGGCTCCCACCCTCCCAGATGATAGGTCAGGGCTCCTCCTGTAGCCACTTGAATAAAAACGGCGCAGGCCATGACAAAGCTTGCCGATGCGGATAAAGCGGCTATCCCCCAGGCCCATATTCCTCGGGCCAGAATAAAACACAATGGCGCGCCCACGAGTAAAACCACCACCTGAAGAACGGATGCATGAGCACCATCGATCATTCCAGTTCATCCTGGATATGAATTTCGGTTTCTTCCAGCGTACCGTAAGCTTCATGAATACGCACAATAAGCGCTGCGCCCACTGAAGTGGTAGCTACGCCGACCACAATAGCCGTCAAAATAAGTACATGAGGCAGCGGGTTAGAATAATGCGTGATGGCTGGATCCAGTATAGGGGCAGATCCGCCGAAAATCTTGGCGATACTGATATAAAAAAGGAATACCGATGTTTGAAAAATCGACAAACCTACCAGTTTTTTAACCAGATGGTCGCTGGCGATGACCATATAGAATCCGGCCATCATCAAGACGATGACGATCCAGTAACTGTATAGACCTAATATTGTCTCGAACATGCTGTATCGGCTTTAATGATGATGCTCGGAATAACCAAAAAACGTCAGGACCACTGAAATCATCACGGCGGCCACGGTGGTTCCAACACCCAGTTCCACCCAAAAAATACCGCGATGCTGTCCATGAACAGCGTCGCGTGTCAACACATCGTATTCAAGGAAAGCGCCGCCTTGATACAGACATGCCAAACCGACCAGAATATAGAGAAGTAATCCCAGGCTCATCATGACGCGAAGGAAACGGGGATGCAAGATCTTGTCAGCTGTAGGTGTATCGTACACCAGAGCGTAAAGAATGATAGCGCTGGCAAAAATTACTCCGGCCTGAAATCCACCACCCGGACCATAATCTCCATGAAACTGGACATAAAAAGCAAACACCAGGATGAGCGGAATAAGGAGCCTGGCAACCACGCGAACCACGCGCATATCTGGCCTCATGTTCTTTCATCTCCTCTGTTCCTGATCGGAGATCGCCGACGTCGTCCCCGACGACCTAGCAACACCATGACACTGACCGCCGCAGTAAAGATAACGGTCGTTTCACCGAGCGTATCATAGCCCCGATAACTGGCAAGAATGGAAGTGACGACGTTGGGAATACCGATTTCCTGGCTCGATTTCTCCAGATAACGTTGGCTGACATCATTATGAGCCGGTGCCATCGGATCCCCCATATGAGGCATATCCAATGTACCGTAAGCAAGAGCCGCTCCCGTCAGAATAACGACCAGAAGCGGCAACCATGCGCCTCGATAGGGCGGACGTATCCAGCGCCCGGTATGTGACAGTACAGAAAGCAACAGAACCGTTGATACTCCGGCACCTACTGCAGCTTCCGTAAAGGCAACATCAACCGCATCCAGGGCCACGAATATACTGGCTGATAGCAGGCTGTAAAGGCTCGATAACATCACTACCGAGAACAAATCCTGCAATCGGACAATGGCAAGGGCTATGATCCCGAGAAAAGTCATTAATGACACCAACACTATCGCTTCGATTGATTCCTCCTCCTGACTGCAATGGGCAACAAACCATCGTGTAATGCAGCTCGCGCCAGAGCATGGCAGGCTGTCGGACTGGTGAAAACCAGAAATCCGAGGATCAGAAGGCATTTTAATGCGATCAGCACATCATCCGCCTGGAACATGAGCCCAACCATGATGAGTCCGGCTCCGGCAGTATCGAGTATACCAGCGGCATGCAGCCGGGTGAAAAAAGTGGGAAAGCGGATAACGCCCAACCCACTGACAAGGCTGAACAAACCACCCGCCACCAGCAAAGGTGCTCCGATCCACGGCAGCCATTCAATCAATGCGGTGTACCTCTTTTTTCAAAACATCAACCACATCAACACCCTCCCGTTCCAGAAAACGCAGGACGGAAATCGTTGCAATAAAATTAATCAAGGCATAGACCAGCGCGATATCGATAAATACCGGCCGCCCCTTCCAGAAACCATGAACCGTGATGAAGAGCACAGTTGCCGTGCCAAACATATTGATGGCAATGATACGATCGTAAGTAGTGGGCCCAAGCAACGCTCTAACCAGGCACAACAACATCGTCAATAAAATGACTGCAATCAGCCAGGTCAGCATCATTTCGGCCCGATCATACGCGCTACACGGTGGCGCATGTCTCCAGAGAGAAAATCGGCACTGGTTTTTTCATCCACGGCATGTGCGATCAACTCATGGTCATCGACGAACAGGGTCAAGGTACCCGGGGTCAGAGTAATCGAATTGGCCAGAATAGTATGACCCACCACATCAACAAATCCCGGTTCAATGACGAGCACTTGTGGTTTGGCATGCATTTTCGGGTGTATAATCAAGCGTGTCACATACAGGTTGGATTGCATGACTTCCTTGGTCAGCCATAACCAGTAAGCGGGGGCTAAAAAAGTCAGAGGCACCCTGATACTGCAGCCTTCAACCACATCCATGCGCCAGGTAATCACGATGACCATAGCGATGGAAACGAAGCCGAGAAAAATAAACTGGAAATTCCAGTGACCTGAAAGGACGAGCCATAAACTCTCCAGCACCACGCCGACTCCCAGAAGGTGCATCATGCCCGTAATATTCCCCTGTTGTACGTTGCCACATAACAGCCTCAGCATTCCATTCGAAGCATCCGGTTCCCTAACCAAAAGGCGCGCCAGCTCATAAAAAGGAGCCATCCATGAAACATGAGACTTATAATTTTATAGATTATTGAGTTCCATACATTCGGTCTCCGGCATCACCCAATCCGGGGATGATATACGCATGATCATCAAGCCCTTCATCAACAGATGCGGTATAGATTAACACATCCGGATGCGCCTTGCGTATATATTCCAGTCCTTCAGGACAGGCGAGCAGACACAAGAAACTGATTTGATCGGCGCCGGCTTCTTTCAAAAGTGAAAGGGCTCTTGCGCCTGAATGCCCAGTTGCCAACATTGGATCCACCACGATGACAAAGCGTTCGCTTAAATCGTTGGGTACCTTGAAATAATAATCGACCACTTCAAGGGTTTTCGGTTCCCGGTATAACCCGATATGCCCCACCCTGGCAGATGGAAGTAGCTGAAGCATGCCATCGAGCAGTCCCATGCCGGCACGCAGAATAGCGGTAAAACAAAGTTTTTTCCCCGCAAGCACTGGAGCCTGCATGGTTTTCAAAGGTGTTTGAATCTGAACATCCGTGAGCTGGAGTTCGCGCGTGACTTCGTAGGTCATCAAAAAACCCAGCTCGCGCAATAATATTCGGAATTCAGCGGTGTGCGTTTCCCTGCGCCGCAACATGGTTAACTTATGCTGCACAAGCGGATGCGAGATCAAATGAACCATGGTATCAGACATCAATAAACCACCTGCGAAAGTAACGCGATTACGATGCCCAGCCACCCCAACCAGACTGAAGCCAACTCAAATTATGCATAATCAGCAGCTTAAGGAACCTTTAGATTAATGGCACCCCAAAGAGCTATAGGGCAAACACGCCACAATAAGATTCAATCTAACCGTTAACACGCTTCCACGCAATAGGAAACCTCTGATCAAGTCATGAACCTGGTGCCTGCGGTGAGCGAAGTCGAACCCGCTTGCGTCCCTACTGGCCCAGCTTCATCGTTACTTATCTTCGCAATAGCCCTGCTATTACGGGCGATAAGCGCCTTGAATCTGAACATAATGAATCGCAATCTCCTTCGTCCAGACTTGATCAGAGGTTCCATAGATAAATACCAATCCTGATGGATAACAGTCACTCCTTTTCCTTGGAACAGGCTATTGAACCATAGCCCTCCAGCAATGCTTGCCAATCTTGTGTCCCAACAGCAATTGAGCGATTTTCCCTTAATTTGAGCAATGAGCGTTTCAAACGCCGCAAATTGCGCTTGCGCCAGAAATCCTTCGGCCTGCGTCTCCGGCTTTTGTCAAAATCCAGCAGATAACTATCATGGCGGCTATCCAGCAGAATATTGTGCGCATTCAGGTCCGCATGATCAATTCCCATGCCATGGAAATGACGGATATTCTCGCCAATACCGAACCATGTTCGTTCAGGCAGCGGACCCTGCGCCAGCGCCTCGGCCAAAGTTACTGCTTCAATCTTCCGGGTAATCAATGCTGCTGTATAATAATATCCATGGCGGGCAACCATGGCGGCAATGGGTCTTGGCACAGGCAATCGCTGCCTGAACAACCAGTACAACAGCCACCATTCACGCCAGCTGCGTGTCTGCTGCAAACCCAGCCACAAATAATGGTCATAAGAAAAATGCCGGATCAATCCGCCGCGGCAGTATGCTCGCAACACCCATGATAGTTCAGGCGAATCTATCTCCCATGCCGATCCCCGCCCCCCCAGAGGACTCTGCAACGAACCACGTTGCGACCACCAGGCGGGATCAAAGCATTCCGGGAGCCAGCTTTCGTCGACCAGATCGGGATCATACAGAACGATGACTGAACCACAACGTTTAACACGCGGCCGCGCATCTCCCGGTCGCATCTGCATTTTACGCTTATCCGCCATCGGGGATGTATGTCACACCGTGCCTGTTTTGCGCAGAATCCAGCATGCTTTCCCTTCCGCTGATATCAGTTGGATCATCGGTTCTCAGATTATGCCTCTTGTCGGCGATATAGAAAATGTAACATGGATTGGCTATGACAAGACATCAGGATTGCAAGGTTTGGTCGCCCTGTATCACCGTTTGAACCGTTCGCACTTTGATGTGCTTCTGCAGATGCAGACTTCGCTGCGTTCCAGCATCATCAGCCTTGGTATTCACGCCAAGCGTCGTATCGGTTATCCACTCAGCGCATCAAAGGATCAGCATCATCGGTTTGTTCATGAATACATCGGATCACCCACTCAGGCTCACGTGCTCGATACCCTGATGGGTTTCGCCGATGCGCTTGATGCCCCGGCATCCCCCCTGCGCTGGGATATTCCCATCCCCCTCGATGCGAGGGCAAGAATAAATCGTGAATTGCGCGATGACCTTCCCGTCATGGTCATCAGCCCGTGTTCAAGCGAACGACTCCGCAATTGGCGTAACTGGGCACCGCAACATTATGCCAGGGTTGCAGCCACGGCTCAACATCAATGGGGCATGCAGATTGTTCTGAGCGGTGCTGGCAGAAAGCTTGAACATGAATACGGGCACGCCATATCGGCTGAATTATCTACCCCCCCGATCAATCTGATCGGACGCATTAATTTGAAAGAACTGCTGGCTCTGCTTTCCCGCGCTAGTGTCGTTATATGCCCGGATTCAGGTCCGGTTCATATGGCTACTGCGGCAGGAACCCCAGTAATCGGACTCTACGCCACATCTAATCCCGATCGCACCGGTCCCTATCTGGATCGGCGCTGGAGCATCAATCGTTATCCGTACAATGTGGAGCATCATCTGGGTCGTACGGTTCATGATGTAAAATGGGGTCAGCGCATTCGCCATCCGCTCGCCATGGAAAGTATCAGCGTCGAGGATGTGCTGGATTCACTGGATCGTCTCATGCGCCAGCATAACCAAGCCCATGAAACATAAGGGAACCTCTGATCAAGTCTGGACGAAGGAGATTGTGGTTCATTATGTTCAGATTCAAGGCGCTTATCGCCCGTAATAGCAGGGCTATTGCGGGCGATAAGTAACGGTGAAGACGAGCCAGTAGGGACGCAAGCGGGTTCGACTTCGCTCACCGCAGGCGCCAGGTTCATGACTTGATCAGAGGTTCCTAAGGCTCCAGGCTGGAATCATCCCCTATCAAGAATATTTCTTAATTCAATCAAACCGACATTGGCGCGGGCAACATAAGAACCCAAAAAAGCGGAATGGTTGGCAAAGATACCAAAACCGTTACCATTCAGCACCACCGGACTCCAAAAAGTTCGGCGCGCCCCTTCGAGTTCGCGAATGATCTGGCGCATATTGCTTGTTGCATTCTTATCTTGCAGAACATCGGCAAAGTCCTTTTCTACAGCGCGCAGAATATTCGCCAATGCCCAGGTGGAACCCCTGGCCTCGAAAAACACGTTGTCAATTTTACGCCATGGGGTCCGGACGCGTTCCACCTGCTCTTGCAGGACCGCATTTCCCTCTGTCGGGGCGCCATCGGTATTTTCGATACTTGCATCCGCCACCAGCGCTACATACACGCGCACATCACCCACATTGGCTGCGAGTTTCTGGGAAATACTGCCTAATTGCTTCTGCACCAAGTCGAGATAATCCCGCAAATTATCCGCCCGGGGAGCGAATTCCGCCTTACCCTCAATCAGATCCTTCTGATATTTCCGGATGAGTTCCAAGCCCTTTTTATATTCACTTTCCGATGACGGGAAAATCCAGCTCTCGGAATCATAGCTGAAATGATTGTAGGCTTTCTGCAATGCAGGGTGGATGACGCTTTGAGAACGCGCGCGGCTAAAATCATTGCGCAGCGTTTGACTCAGGTCGCGCACTTGCATTAATGCCCCGTGCTCCCAGCTTGGAATATCATCCAGATACAGACCCGGGGGCGTTCTGTCATTCCTCAGGAAACCACCTCTTTTATAAAGCATGGTTTCAACCACTTCGATCAACATCTGGGTCGTATAATACCCTTTGACATCCGCGGGTGCTTCCAGCGATGGTAATTCCTGGATCGCAATAAGCTTGGGTTCGAAAGACCAGTAAATCCCCAGAATCAACACAAAACCAACCAAAAGAACTAAAACAAAACCAATGACACGACCACGAATTCCAGAGTTCGAACCGTTCCCATCTTCCTGATCGTGTCGGTTGAAAGGCAATCTTATTTTCATCCTTTGTTTTCCCTTATGCTATAAGTGATCCGTCAATAATTAAGCGGCTGCATTATACAACATAAAAAGCTGCTCAGCTTTCTGTTGGATTGCCCGCTCCCCACCATTTTTGCATGCCGCCTTGCAGCTGCATTGCCTGATTAAAGCCCAGTTTCTTTAGCCGACGTACCGCCGGTATACTTCTGTGGGCAGATAAACAAATGAGCACGATTTCTTTCTCTTTATTCAGCTTTAGTGCCTGGATATTATCCTGCGTGAAGCGATGAATGGGTAAATTTATCGAGCCGCTGATGTGCGATGACTTCCACTCTGCGCTTGATCGAACATCCACTACTTGAACTTCAGCTTCCTGCATCTTTTTGTTCAGGTCGTTAGCGGTAATCTCTGGCACAGAGCCAAATGGAAGCCAGGATAAAATATTCTGGATCATTCAATTATTCTCCCATTGTTCCAGTCCGAACCATAACGCTAATCAGCGTGACACAAGACATGCTTAGGGTGATGAATGGGTATGGTAATTTAATTAGAGGTCCCCTTAATTGAGTCACCATACCCGCGTCACCGTCATTACAGGCAAGGAGAAAAGGCTACGCAGATTCAAGTCCGAAGTGTATCAGGATTTAAGCTGCAAGAGCAGCCCTAAGTTTTCCCATTAATTGATCAGGAGTTTTAAACATCCGACTTGTATCGAAAGGGTAAACCTGGCGACACGTTCAACGATTGAGCCTTTATCTTCTACCGCGGTGGATGATATACTTCAAATTTGAACCCAAGCTTGTGTTAATGGGCGACCAGTTCAGCTTTAAATACGTTGGAAGAAAAGCGCTCCCCATGGTATGGGTAGATGACTGTTGCACCACATTCAAGGATATATCTCCAACTTCTTTTAACTTCATCCAAATCTTCGGCGAAGATTGGTAATCCAGGTCCATTACGAAGTGGCATCCTGTTCATGGCGGTATCGCCCACAAAAGCCTCTCCCGAATCCAAAATCAACGACATGGAACCAGATGAATGCCCTGAACGGCAGGGCTTGCCGCGCACCGGGTCAAGTTAAATTTTTTTGAAACTGAATAAAGGGCATATCTAAAAATATTTTTTGAGACGCCCTCAACCAGGTTTTTACAAAATTAGTAGCTCAATAGCTTAATATCATCAGCTACAATCAATTTACCAGGCATCCCCACTGTAATGCCTGGTAACAAATCAGCCTTTGTCATCCCATGTCCACCCAGGCACATTGCGCAAACCATAATTTCTCCACCTGCATTCATGAAGTCTTCCATGTGTTGATGAACATTCTGACCTCGCAGTGACAGCATTTCTGCAACAGGATAATCTTTTTTAGTATAAGGGGTTACCGCAAGACTGATAAAGACGGTAACCGGCACTTTTTCCATCTTTCTAAGCATAGTACCCACCGCAAAAGCCCGGTGAATTTTGAAAATATCTGGACTTGAAAGGTCAATAAAAACACCTTTCGTTTCAGCAGAAGCCATTCCAGTCACAAATGTAAAACCTAAAACCACAACCAGTAGTAACTGTTGAATTCTTTTCATCGTAATGCTCCTTTTTGTGAATTACAGGCTTAGGGAACCTCTGATCAAGTCATGAACCCGGTTCTTGCGGCGAGCGAAGTCGAACCCGCTTGCGTCCATTATGTCCAGCTTCATTAGAAGGCATGGTTTATGCGATGACAACCAGTTTGCCTTCTATTGGAATGGGACGGGAAAGATTGTAAAAATTGGGCGATGTTTTTTGTACATGAGCATGAATCTGCGCGAACTGTTCCTCAGTTCCATTACCTGCCATATAGACATGATAACGGATATTTTCATACCCGGGGGAAACCTGATCATCCAGCCCCAAAAAACCGCGCAGATCCAGGGTTCCTTCGGTTTCGATTTCCAGTCGGGTTAATTCGATTCCCTGCATGGCGGCGCCTACGGCATAGCCTACGCCAAGGCAGGCATTGAGGGCAGCCATCAGGAGTTCCTGAGGATTGGGTGCGCTATCCTGACCTCCGAGATTTTCCGGCTCATCGGAGACAATGGCAAATGAGCGTTCCATTTTTTGCTCGCCCTGGGTGATCGATTCGGTCCGGGTTTTGACTCTCATCCCTCCCTCCCAGTGTGATCGCACCTGAAAAGTGATGGTTCTTTGTTGAGGCTGCTCCGCTACACTTTTAACCAATTGTGCAACCTTATCCTTGTCAATGCCATTCACGATCGTCATTGCTCTCGCTCCTGAAGTTCTATGTCGCAATGCGTTTGACAAGTTATTTTATCAAGTATAGTTGACAAATCTACCCCTAAGGAACCTCTGGATTAAGTCATGAACCCGGTGCCTGCGGTGAGCGAAGTCGAACCCGCTTGCGTCCCTTATGTCCAGCTTCATGGTTGACAATCTTCGCCATAGCTCTGCTAACTCGCGCAATTTAACCCGAGAATCTGAACATAATGAATCGCACCTATCTTCGTCCAGACTTGTTCAGAGCTTCCCTTAAACTGGTTGCATGCCATCTATAGAGTTTTCCGGCGTAAACTACAAACATAAGGAGTTATTATCAAAAGTGTAAACAACGCGGGGAAATCTTACACATAATGGATATATTTTGTCCTGCCAGTCATCTCGCCGTTCAATAGACCAGCAGACACATAGTCATCAGGTGTAATCTGAAATTCTGCTTTCATATTTTTTGCAACCTGACGTTTCGAATCTAAGCAGATTCCAATAAGAGGGTAATGCGGAGCATTTTTCTGCAGGAAGGAATTCTTCTTCAGCGGGTTGACAGGCAGCGCGCGGAAACCGGAAATTCTTAATGGTATTGCCGCCGATGAAACCACAGCCGTCTCTGCGCCGCAGCCGACTCTCCCATGGACAAGGTCTGATTCCATACAATCTGAAACGTCCCATTTTCCAAGCCTCGGCAATTCCTTCATAATAGACTTGGCACACCCGAAGCGAATGCTGGTTTATGAATTAATCAGAGGTTTCCTAATGCCGGCTGCTCTTAAATACATTCGGCAACCGGCTGATACGATTCAATACCTGGCTCAATTGCGAAAGGTTGGATACTTCAATGGTCAAGTTCATATCCGCCTTATGGGTCGCAGGGTCGCTCAGTGTTTTCACCCCAATGACATTGATTTTCTCCTCTGCCATCACGCCGCTAACATCGCGCAACAGACCCGCGCGATCATAGGCTTCGATGTGAACAGTCACTGGGAATATCTGGGGATACTCGGTTTCGCGCCATTCAACCTGAACGCTACGTTCGGGCGACTTTCTGGTTAAATACAACAGATTGGCGCACTTGCGACGATGAATGGATATGCCTTGATCAACCGTAATATAGCCCTGAATCTCATCAGGTGGTACGGGATGACAACAATGCGCCATTTTGCTGAGCAGATTTCCGACGCCATGAACACTGATGGCATCCGTCCCGATTCTTTCGGGTACTTGTGAGGGGACGATAAAAGTAGTGGGCGCATCTATTTCAGGCTGAATATGCTGGTTAACCTGAGCGATATTGATATCACCGCTGCCAAGCGCAGCGAGAAAATCTTCTACAGTCGCATACTGGAACGAATCAGCCAGTTCCCCATAAGAAATATTGGCCACACCCAGCCGCTTCAACTCACGTTCCAGCATGTCACGACCAGAAGACATATTCTTGTGATAGTGTTGTTTGCGGAACCATTGCCGCACACTGGTTCTGGCTCTGCTGGTCGTCAGATACCCGAACTGGGGGACCAGCCAATCGCGACTGGGCTTAGCCTCACGACTGGTAAGCACTTCGACTCGATCGCCATTTTTTACTTTATGATTCAATGACACGATGCGTCCATTAACCTTGATACCCCGGCAACGATGCCCGATTTCAGTATGAACCGCGTAGGCGAAATCGAGACCGGTCGCCTGGAAAGGCAAATCAATGACATCACCTCTTGGAGTAATCACATAGATTCTATCTTCAACAATCTCCGAGCGAAACCGTTCGAACAACGCAGCTTCATCTTCGTTATCAGCAACTTCGAGTAAACGCCGCAGCCAGGTGATCCTGTTCTCGGATTCATCGACCTTGCCCGGGCTATCATCTTTATAACGCCAGTGAGCAGCTACTCCAAGTTCGGCATGTTTGTGCATGGTATGCGTGCGAATCTGAAGTTCCAGTGGTTTTCCTTCCGGACCGACCACCGCAGTATGCAACGATTGATAATGGTTCTCCTTAGGAGAAGCGATATAATCGTCAAATTGGCCGGGAATAGGCTGCCATAAACTGTGCACTACCCCAAGACATTCATAACACGTGGGCTCCCTTTCCACCAGGATCCGCAAACCGCGCACATCATAAAGTTCATCGAAACCCAGTTGTTTTTTCTGCATCTTGCGCCAGATACTGTAGAGGTGCTTGGGTCGCCCGGTAATCTGCGCCGTAATGCCGTATTGCTCCAATTTTTGTTCCAGCATATCCATGGCGCGGTGAATATAACCTTCCCGATCAGAGCGGCGTTCGTCCAGCCAGGCCGCTATTCCGCGATAAGCATCCGGTTCCAGATAGCGCAGGGCCCAATCTTCCATTTCCCATTTCAGTTGCCATATGCCCAAACGATTGGCCAGCGGAGCATAGAGATCAATGGTCTGCACCGCCAATTCCTGTGAAAATTCAGGTGGTTCTTCCCGGGCGCTGCGTAAAGCGCGCAGATGATCCGCCAGCTTGATAACTACGATACGCGGATCTTCCACCATAGCCAGCAGCATATGGCGAATATGCACTTTTTGTTTGGCAGGACGCATGCTGTTTTCATGCATCAGCAATTGATGCAGGCCCTTCAGTTCGATCAATCCTTGCAGCAAACGTCCGACCGATGCTGATGCAGATCCATCATTGACATCATCCAGGGAAATTTTTCCCGCTTCAACCAGAGGATACAGCCCGGCCACCATAACCGCGGTTGGGCCAATGCACAGATCCTCGATCATACTGGCAAGTTCAAGACAGTGTAACTTCAAGTGTTCATCCATATCGCAACCCGCCAACAGGACGCTCAATTCCTGTCTGTTACATGGGAACGCATCGCGCAACAGAACCCGAACGAGTTCCGTAGGTTGGAGCTGGATTTCCTGGTTTATCATTGTTTCTGGGTCGATCATTATGTCAGACAGCTTGTGGGCCATTCATTCGTTTCAAGTGCAGATAATACATAAAGTAAAAATAATCACTTCCTCAGTATAATATTGTTGTACAGAGCTATTAAAGTTTCAAGTCTGTCTACAATATACGGTATTAAAAACGCAACCTCTTGAGAAATGTTGGTGCAACCTGCTAAATAATAGAAGTTTCCGTTCTCTCCATCAGGCATGGCATTTTTCAATTTTCTCCTATAAACCGAGCAAAGCGACGAGGAACGTCGCTTTAAATTGTCCGAGTTAATTTGCTCAGCCTGATCAACTGCGCGACAGTGGTTAGCTAAACACAATGCCGCTGTGGAAGATACAAGAGGTTCCTTGGCGATTCTTGAAAGTCACCGCTAGAGATGCTCCTCAAGTACAACCAGGGTAGTAACGCTTCTACGCTGCGCGATTAATTGACGCGCCCCGGATCTCAGAAAATCGGTAAGTGGATCGATCTCGTTATTCTCTGGTTGTGACTGCTCTATCAGGGTACAATTGCTCATGGCATATTTTGTTGATTGTGATCTGGCGAAATCAATCAACAGAATATGCTACCTTTACATCTTTCCCCTATACACCAGAAATAACGATAACTCACACCAGATTTAGTTATAACTCCCGCTCATCGTTCCTCGGCGCTCTGCTTTCTTTGCCGCCGCTGATGTGGAGCATTAGGCCTTTCAAAATAAAGGGGCTTTAGAGTGAAATCAAAATGAATATTGGTTTAGCCCTTGGAAGCGGCGCTTCTCGCGGATGGTCACATATAGGAGTTATTAACGCACTGGCGGATCAGGGAATTGTGCCAGATATTGTTTGTGGCACTTCCATAGGCGCATTAGTTGGCGCATCTTATGTGTCAAATAATCTTGAAAATCTGGAGGGATGGGTGTGTTCACTCACCAAGTTTGAAACAGCTAGATTTTTTGAAATTAATACATCACTGAATGGTTTTGTTAACACGGAAAGACTGCACCATTTTTTAAATGAATACGTGGCTAGTGATAATGTGGCAATAGAAGACCTTGCTAAACAATACGCCACTGTAGCAACAGATTTAGAAACTGGCAGAGAGATATGGTTAACGAAAGGCTCAGTTTTAGAGGCAGTTTGGTCGTCCATGTCCTTGCCTGGTCTCTTTCCGGCAATTAAAAACAATAATAGATGGCTTGTAGATGGTGGATTAGTCAATCCAGTACCCATTTCACTTTGTCGTGCATTAGGCGCAGATATTGTTATAGCAGTTAATTTGAATGGCGATATTGTTGGTAAGCATTTCCAACATCCAAAAAATCCAATAAAACAAGATACAGGTATTGTAAAAAAAATAACCAATTTAGTTACAGAATATACAGCTTCGGTATTTTCAACAGCAAAAGTAGAAAATCAACCGCCGAGCCTGTTTGAAGCTATCGCTGGCTCAGTCAATATTACTCAGGATAGAATTACAAGGAGTCGCATGGCTGGGGATCCTCCAGATATATTGCTTTCTCCAAAACTATCTCATATTGGATTATTGGAATTTTATCGAGCAAATGAAACTATAAATGAGGGCAAAGAATGTGTCCAAAGAATGCAGCCAGAAATACACCACATATTAAGTATGGCCTAACAAGGCAAATTCTCCCGGACGTGAACTTACCCCGGTGATTTGCGACGANAGGCGTGAAAATATTAATATCTTTTCCGTAGGAGAAACCATGTCAGAAACCTTAAGCGCTGTTCTTTTAGAAGCNATCAACGATGAGTATAAGGCACGTGCAACATACCGACAGATAATTAGTAAGTTTGGAGAGATAAGGCCATTCATTAATATCGTGGAAGCCGAAAGCCGACATATTGAAGCTTTGTTACCCCTATTTGATAAATATGGCGTTGCTGTACCCGAAGATCATTGGAATTCACGTATTGAAGCGCCTCAATCTATACTGGAAGCGTGTCGAGTAGGTGTTGACGCTGAAAATAAAAATGCAGAGATGTATGACCGGTTACTTAAATTAACAGTAGATTATCCAGATGTTCAACGTGTACTTATGCAATTACAAAGAGCATCAACTGAAAATCATCTTCCCGCTTTTCAGCGATGCGTTGAAAGAGGAGGAAGCCAGGGACAAGGACGGGGACAACAACGCCGCCATGGTCGATATGCTGAATAGGTTAAACACTTTCTGGCCAGTTTTTGCTACTGGCAGGCTGTTAAAATTCGCTGAGTTGAACCAGCTACAAGGCAAAATCGAGCGGAAAAGCGGAGTTTACACCTGTCAATGAGCACTTTGAGCTTGATTTTAACACCGTAGATGGCCGAGTCAGTAGAAAAGCAACAACCTGCCAGGGAACCTGCAGGTTCCCTGAATATAATCCAGGAAATATAACTTTATGCCTTAATCTTCTAGCTTCAGGCACCAACTTAAAAAATCTTTTGTATACTTGAGTTTAATGATGATCATAAATATTTCCTCAATGGTTCGGCATTCAAATCAATCTGGTAGCAAAGGAGAAAAATCATGCCCGCAGTCCAGATCCTGGAAGATCTGATCGGTCAAACACCCATGCTTCCACTGAAGCGACTGACAAGTTCGCATCACGCTACAGTGTGGGTGAAGATGGAAGCTTTCAATCCCGGGGGATCCGTCAAAGACAGGATCGCATTGTCCATGATAGAAAACGCCGAGAAAAAAGGGCTGCTCCAGCCAGGATGGTCCATCATCGAACCCACTTCGGGCAATACCGGTATCGCGCTGGCGATGCTGGCGGTGCGGCGCCAGTACCATTGCGTGCTTGCCATGCCTGAAACGATGTCGGTAGAGCGGCGCAACCTGCTGCGATTGTATGGGGCAGAAATCATACTGACACCCGGAAGCGAAGGCATGGGCGGCGCTATCGCCCGAGCCAATGAACTGGTCGAAACTACCGCCAACGCTTTTCAACCGGAACAATTCAACAATCTCGCCAATCCGGATATTCATCGACGCACCACCGGACCGGAGATCTGGGAAGCCACCGGCGGAAAAGTTGATGCCTTTGTTTGTGGCGTGGGAACCGGTGGCACCATTACCGGAGTTGCCGAATACATCAAGCCACTCAAGCCAAATTTCCAGTCGATCGCAGTGGAACCCGAAGAGTCTCCAGTTCTTTCCGGGGGGCAGAAAGGGCCACACAAGATTCAGGGCATTGGCGCCGGTTTTATTCCCTCCATTATGCGCATGGATTTGCTGGATAGTGTTGAAACAATCAGTAGCCAAGAGGCCATACATACTCGGGAACGTCTAATCAGCGAGGAAGGTCTGATGTGCGGGATTTCTTCAGGTGCAAGTGTCGCCGCCGCCCTGCGGGTGGCACAACGCCTTGGGCCTGGACATCAGGTCGTAACCATGTTGCATGATACCGGCGAACGCTATTTAAGCATGAGTTGAGGCATCACATGTCCCGCGTGCCGACCATGTGCGCCGTCAGCGAGGTTGTTGCGCCAAACAAACAAGGCACTCCCTGTTTCTCATGTTGCGCGCCTTAATCATCCCAGGTCATGGTGACGTAGTTTCCAGGCAAAACCACCGCCTCTTTCCATATATGGCAAAGTCTTCTACTCTTAATCAATGGAAGAATGCATAATAGCAATACGCAAAGCGTGAAGAATCATGGATCTTGTCATCGGTGCTGGCGCGGTTGGTACAGCTATCGCGGCTTTTCTAATCAAAGCCGGAGGTGATGTTCTTTTTTATACCAGAGCCGACCAATCGGATGCTTTTGATCAAAAAAGGCTGACGGCGAACCTGACTTACGCCCACAAACAAATCCGCTGCATTGCCCCTGAACGGGTGACCAGGATCGATATCTCAGGTATCGACCATATCTATATTGCCGTCAAACATCGCACGCTTGGTGATATTTTCAACCTGTTACCCGAATATATTGACCCATCGTTGCAGCTTATTCCGTGTATGAATGGCGTACGCATCCGGGAAAAATTTTTATCCCGTTATCCAAAAGCCACGATTAACCCTATGACTGTTATGTTCAATGCGCATCTCGTTGCACCGATGGAAGTCAATATCACTACCAAAGCGGGATTGTTGATACACCAGCCAGATCCTAATATCATACAGAATTTCAAACGTGCCGGCGTTCCGATCCATCAAGGGAGCGAGCCGAAAGAATGGGGGAAACTGCTCATTAACCTGAACAATTCCATCTGTGCATTGACCCACAGGACTTTCATCGATGCCTTTACCGATCCACATCTGAGACGTATTGCAGCAGCGATGCTGATGGAATCTCGACATGTGCTCAATCAGGCGAAAGTCCCATACCAATTACCTCTATCTATTCCGGTTCCGGTTTCCATCTATCAATTCATGATGACCAGATCCAGGATATTGCCATTTATAGCAAGCTCGGTGCTTGATTATTCTGGAACTTATCCTTCCATGATGGATGATATTGAACACCATAGAGAGACGGAAGTTGACCAGATCAATGGAGAAATCCTGATGCTGGCGCAACAACTTGGTCTTTCTGCGCCGATCAATCAGCATATTGTGCAATTGATCAAACAACTGGAACAACAAAATTCAAAACAATACCTCTCTCCGGAAATGCTGGCTGCTCTGGTATTATAAGCATTACAGGAAAAGCGGAAAATAGTAGTTGCCACCCCTTCAAAACTTTGTCCAACAAGCGCACGCATCTGGCATTGGAGAGAACGAGGTCGCCAGAACGATCCATGATGCATTATTAAGTGCAGTTAAGGAACCTCTGATCAAGTCTGGACGAAGTAAANNCTGCTACATTACGTTCAGGGTTAAATCACACGGAATAGCAGGGTTGCCTTAAACGATTTACTTGCAATGAAGCTGGGCCAGTAGGGACGCAAGCGGATTCGACTTCGCTCACCGCAGGCACCGGGTTCATGACTGGATCAGAGATTCCTTGGCCACCACCAATTTTATCGAGGAGCCGTCATGAGCAAATCCAATCTCTGTTTCGCAACCATTGTCCTCGCTGTCAGTCTGACGGCCATCACGGGACCACTGTCGGCCCAGATGCCACCGCCGGCCAACCCGGAGGATGTCCTAGCCAATGCCTGTCAGGGCAAGAGCTATTCACCTTATGCAGGGCGCGGCTTCCCGAACCGGCCGATGTGGGGCGACTCCCATCTACACACGGCGTTGTCGATGGATGCTGGTGCGTTCGGCAACCGGCTCGGTCTTGACGCGGCCTACCAGTTTGCACGGGGAGAGGAGGTGGTTTCAACCAATGGCACGCCGGCGAAACTGTCCCGTCCGCTGGACTGGCTGGTGATCGCCGACCACTCCGACAACATGGGGTTTTTCCCGGACTTGCTGGCCGGGAAGCCGGAGCTACTTGCTGATCCGACGGGCAAGGACTGGTATAGACGGATTCAGGCCGGCGACGGCGTCAACGTGGCGCTGGAGATCATCGGCAAATTCTCCCAGGGTTAATTTCCGGAAGCGCTATCCTATGCGCCAGATTCTACGCTGTTTAAGTCAGTTTGGCAGGAAACGATTAAGGCTGCAGAAAAATACAACGACCCCGGTAATTTCACCGCCTTCATCGGTTTCGAATGGACCTCGCTGATCAAGGGCGCCAACTTGCACCGTGTCGTCATCTACCGGGATGATGCCGATAAGGCTTCGCAGTTGGTCGCCTATACGACCACGCCGCCCCTGGGCAGCACCAACCCGCGTGACCTGTGGAAATGGATGGCGACCTACGAGGAAAAGACCGGAGGCAACGTGCTGGCGATCGCCCACAATGGCAACCTGTCCAACGGGATCATGTTCCCGCTCGAGGCCCAGTACGACGGCACCGCGCTGGACGAGGCCTATGTGACCCAACGCAACTTGTGGGAACCGCTGTATGAGGCCACTCAGATCAAGGGGGACGGCGAGACCCATCCATTCCTGTCACCGGATGACGAGTTCGCGGACTTCGAGCGGTGGGATGTCGGCAACCTAGACCTTTCCGAGCAAAAAACGGACGCCATGCTCTCCAGTGAGTACGCCCGCGAGGCCCTCAAGCGTGGCATGGTGATCGAGCAGAAACTCGGCACCAATCCCTACAAATTTGGCATGATCGGTGCGACCGATAGCCATACCTCGCTATCCACCGCACAGGAGGATAACTTCTTCGGCAAGCACACCGGCTACGAGCCAGGACCGACGCGCATGGAGCACCCGATGATTAAGAGCGACTTCGGACAAATCGAAGGCTGGCAGACTTCCGCATCCGGCTTGGCAGGCGTGTGGGCTACCGAAAATACCCGGGAGGCAATCTTTGACGCCATGTCGCGCAAGGAGGTCTACGCCACCACCGGTAGCCGCATGAGCGTGCGTTTCTTCGGCGGCTGGGACTATGCTCCGGAGGATATCAACAGCCGCAGCCCGGCCTTTGCCGGCTACATGAAGGGCGTGCCCATGGGTGCCGATCTGCCCAGGCGCGCCGGCAACAAGGCACCGAGCTTCATGGTCTACGCCCTGCGCGATCCGATCGGTGCCAATCTCGACCGCATCCAGATCGTCAAGGGCTGGCTGGATGCCGATGGCAAAACGCATGAGAAGATCTATGACGTCACGTGGTCCGGTGATCGCAAGCCGGGCAAGGATGGCAAGCTGCCAGCAGTCGGCAATACCGTGGATGCCAACACGGCCAATTTCACCAATACGATCGGCTCATCGGAACTCGGCACGGTGTGGACCGACCCGGCCTTCGCCCCCGAGCAGAAGGCATTCTATTATGCCCGGGTGATCGAGATCCCGACACCACGCTGGTCGACCTATGATGCCTTCCGCTTCGATATCCCTATCCCCAAGGGTGCGCCGGTATCGATACAGGAGCGCGCCTACACTTCACCAATCTGGTACAGCCCGAAAGGGTAGCACAACACATTCTTTCTGTTTAGATTCACAAAGGGCTCAGTGACCACAAAGCCTGTGCCCTTTGTGGTCAGACAGGTTCCCCGACTTCGAATATAGAAAACATGATTCTACCCAGCGATTTTTCTTCCCGGATCCTGCGCGAACCCCTCCTCCATTTTCTGGTGCTGGGCGCCGCTCTGTTCCTGCTCTATACCTACCTCGGCGGCGACAGCCCCGAGCGTGACAATCGCATCGTTGTCGATGAAACGAGCTTATGCGCTTGGCCGAGCAGTTTCAGCGCACCTGGATGCGCCCGCCAGACCAACGGGAACTGGCGAGGCTGGCCGAGGACTTTGTCAAGGAGGAGATCCTATACCGCGAGGCGCTGGCACTCGGACTCGACCAGAACGATCTCGTCATCCGCCGGCGCATGCGCCAGAAAATGGAGTTCATCAACGCGGACCTGGTTGAGCAGCAGATCCCCCCCGTTGCGGAACTTCAGACCTGCCTGGACGCCCACCCGGATAAGTTCCGGCGACCGGCTCTCCTCAGCTTCCAGCAAATCTATCTTACTACCGAGCAAAGCCCGGATGCTGCGCAGCGCAGGGCGGCAGCCCTGCTCGTACGCCTGGAAGCGGAGCCGGAAGCCGCCTGGCAAGAGCTCGGCGATCCAACACTGCTGCCGCCGATTTTCTCCGATGTAAGCGAACGTGATATCGCCGCCACCCTGGGAAGCGATCTGGCACAACCGATTGCGGGCGCACCATTGTATCGCTGGAGCGGCCCCTATACATCGGCCTTCGGCCTGCACCTGGTACGGGCAACCGAGCGTAGCCCGGCGAATCTTCCTCCGCTGACCGGGGCCCGTGCGAAAGTCGAGAGAGAGTGGGCCAACGAGCGCCGTCAGCAGACCAACGAGCATTTCTACCAGGCACTGCGCGAGCGCTACTCGGTGGAGATCCGACTGCCTGATACCGACGAAAAACTGGCGGGCCACCAGCCGTGAAGGTGCCGCAGCTGTCAGGCGTGTTCCTGCTGCTCGGCTGGCTCGCACTGGATACGGCACACGCCCACGAAGTCAGGCCGGGTTACCTGGAATTACGCGAGCTTGGCGCCGGGAACTATGACGTGCTGTGGAAGGTTCCCGCCAAGGCCAATCGACGGCTGAGTCTGTACGTCCGCCTGCCCGAGCATTGCACCATTAGTGCACCGAAATCCCATTTCGTGGGCAACGCTTATATTGAACGCTGGCGAACCAGCTGTGAGCAAACCCTGGCCGGCAGCCGTATTATCATCGACGGACTATCCGCCAGCCACACCGATGTTCTGGCCCGTGTGGAAAGCACCGACGGCATCTCGAAGACGGTACGCCTAACGCCGAGGGTCCCCGAATTCACCGTCTCTGTAGCAGCCGGTCCCCGGGACGTGATCAAGACCTATTTCCTGCTCGGCATCGACCACCTGTTGTTCGTGCTGGCATTGTTGTTTCTGGTCAGAAACTGGCCGCGCCTGATCGGAACGGTGACCGCGTTCACGGTGGCGCACAGCCTGACGCTGGTCGCAGCGGCCTTAGGATGGGTGCAGATAGCGCAGGCTCCGGTAGAGGCCGCCATCGCCCTCAGCATCGTGTTCGTGGCCGCCGAGCTACTGCACACCCGTCAGGGGCACCCAGGGCTTGCTGCCCGCATGCCCTGGGTGGTCGCGTTTGTGTTCGGATTGCTGCACGGCCTCGGCTTTGTCGGCGCACTGCATGAAGTCGGTCTGCCGGAGCATGCGATCCCGCTGGCGCTGGCTTTCTTCAACCTTGGCGTTGAAGCCGACCAGCTGCTTTTTATCGCTGCCTTCTTCCTGCTGGTGTGGGTGTCGGCGAAGTTGCTGCCGACACGCCCGGTTGGCGGCTACAGACGAGTCACAAGCCTAACCTGGGACTTATCCGACAAGCTGTCGTTGCCGACCGCCTATATCATTGGAACGTTAGCTAGCTTCTGGCTGATTGAGCGGACCTACGGATTCTGGGCATGATCGGAAAGTGGAACTCGGCCCATACCTTCGCTACAGAAAAATAACTGTTTACAACATTACCTGTAAGATTTCCCCGCATTGTTTACACTTTTACGGGGTAGAAATAGTTTAGCAGCAAAGCATGAGGGGTCATATTATTAAGTCCTTTGCGCGGTTTAACGGAGTTATAGAAATTGATAAAGCGGTACAAGGAAGTCTTGCGATGCGTGCGGCTGGCTTACATCTCTTTTTCATGCCACATTTCCATAAGGGCGCGGATAACCCGTTCAGCCTTACCATTGGTTTGGGGGCGATTAACACGGGTGAACTTTTGTCCAATGCCATGCTCTTTACATGGTTTTAGCAAACTCGCGGCTGTTCAGTACCCCGATATTCTTTACCATTATCTGAATAGGTGCAATCAAGCTCATAAGGGCTCTCATCAATCACTTGCTTTAGAAACGTGGATGAACTGTCCTGGGTTCTGTCGGGTAAAATAGCGGCATACAGTTCCCGTGAGAAATCATCCATCGCAACAATAAAGGTATTCTCTACGTTGTGTCAGGCAAGCTCCTTCGAGTAGGGGGAGGCGTTTGGTATCAAAATGCATCATTTCACCAGGCTATGAAAGGTTATAACGCCTGGCTTGCGCCTTGAGCTTGCCATGATTTGTGCAATGGTAAAAAGTACAGTCCCCTACAATTTATCTTCATAAAAAAGCTGATGGCGATGCTTCCATACATAACAAATTGCAAGATAGTTGGCGTCCATGCCCCCTCGGAGCTGTGCGCATACAGATCCACTGGCCCTACAAACGATTATGGCGTGAAAAATCCGTTGCGGGTACCGAAATCTGAAATCTCTCGATGGTCATTCAAGTTCACGCTCATTCTTCTGTTTCTTCTTGCCGCGCCGCTGCTATCCCACGCCGACGAATCGGAGCGCTTGTTTTACCTGATCAACCAGCGTCTCACACTGATGAAAGATGTTGCCGCATACAAGTATAGCCATCACATTGCCATCGACAATCCGCAGCGGGAGAATGAAGTGATACGCCAGGCGCGGGATTGCGCACGCCGACTTTCATTGCAGCCGGATTCGGTTGAAGCTTTTTTTCGGCTGCAGATAGAATTAGCCAAGATCGTGCAACAGGGCTGGATTGATACATGGCAAAGTGGCGAGGAGCCTTTTCCGGATCAGACAGATATCGCGAGTCTCCACGATGAAATCAGGCCATCTCTAAACCTTGGTGGCGAAAAGATTTTGCAACAAATTTCCCGGGCGTGGCCGGAACTGGAAAGTGATCGGAGCTTTGAATCCAACCTCAAGCGTATCGAACATCTGATCGACAACCCTTTTCTGACCGATGCGATGAAACACAGAATTTTGTTCTCCATCATTAAAATACACAAACAGCCTGTATTCACCGGTCAAAGGCTCAAGCAGATTCTACATGATGGCGTGCTTCGCATCGGCACCACAGGTGATTACCAGCCATTCAGTTATATCAATTCGGTTACAGGGCAGCTGGATGGTATTGATATAGCGCTTGCCACAGAACTTGCCAGGAGTCTCGAAGTGCGGCTTGTATGGGAAAAAACCACTTGGCCAACGCTGTTGCCGGATCTGGCGCAGGATCGTTTTGACATGGCAATGAGTGGAATCACCCGAACGCTGGAGCGGCAACGGCTGGCATTTTTCTCTACGCCTTATCACCAGGGTGGTAAAACCGCCATCGCTCGCTGCTCTGACGCATCGCAGTTGAACAGCCTCGAAAAAACCGACCAGCCAAATATCAGGATCATTGTCAATCCGGGAGGATCCAATGAAAGATGGGCGCGCCAGCACATCGAAAAAGCGCAGATTGTTCTCTACCCGGATAATAACAAGATATTCCGCCAAATCATTGATAAAAAGGCGGACGTCATGTTCACCGATCGGATTGAGGTGTGGATTCAGCAAAAAGCGCACCCGGAGCTGTGCGCTACCATGCCGGATGTTCTGTTGAACAGGGCGAAAAAAGGCTTCCTGTTGCCTCAGGATATCGTGTTCAAGGAATACATCGATTTATGGTTACATCAATTAACGTATACGGGCCAATTGCGTGATATTTTTGAACGTTATCTCGGCCCATCACAAACCCACGATCTGCTTTCCGAGCACAAACGCCAACCCATGCACGCGAACCCTTATGAAAATTCGCAGCCATAGCAGGGCCAAGTTATAATGAGCGAAATTGTTCAAAATTCACGAGGTTTCATCCTATCAATAATCCATGGTTTCTCGATGAGCACTTCTGGCGTGATTTTTATCCGGTGCTGTTCCCAAATTCGCATTTTGAGCAGGCTGAAACGCAAATCGAACAGATTCTAACCTTGATCGGTGTTCAACCCGAAATGGTGCTTGATCTCGCCTGTGGCCCTGGGCGCCACGTATTACCGCTGGCAAAACAGGGTTTTTCGGTCACCGGGGTCGATGCCAGCGCCTATCTTCTTGGGTTGTTGCAAGCAGAGTTGAACCAATTCTCAATCCCTCCCAGGGTTGAACTTTTTCAGGCTGACATGCGAGATTTCAAACGCAATGCCGAGTTTGACCTGATTCTGTGCCTGTGGACTTCATTCGGCTGTTTCGAACATGGCGCAGATGATCAGCGTGTTCTGGAAAATGTATGTGCATCTTTGCGCGAAGGTGGCCGATTTTTGCTTGATGTCGTTGGCAAGGAATATATCGTCCACAACTTCGAGCCGATTTCAGCCCGCGAACTCGATCATTCCGATGTGCTCATTGAGCAGCACGAACTTCTCGATTATATGTCGCGCATGAACAGTCGGTGGACGCTGGTTTCAGGCAATCGCATTCATCGCGCCAGTTTCTCACTCAACATCTACAGCGCCGTTGAATTACAGGATCGGCTGTTTGCCGCCGGATTTTCTTCGGTTCAGATTTTCGGTGACCTTGAAGGCAGGGAATATGATCTTGACGCTGATCGGTTGATTCTATTGGCTGGAAAGTGATCGACACTTGCCATAGTGCCAGTATTATGGCGATAATGCAGTTCGGATTTTCGGGAGCCTCTAATCCATTCATGAACTCGGTTCTTGCGTCCCTTATACCCGGTTTCATCATTATAAATCGACCGCAATAGCCGGCTTATTACGGTCGATAAGCGCCTCGAATCTGAACAGTAGGAACCACATCGCCTTCGCCCAGAATTAATCAGTGGTTCTTTACGAATTATTAAAGCGCAACCAATCGATTTTTTTGCTCCACGAGGGTGTTCATTCCAAATGGCTGATGCGTTGCTCCCACATCCGAGTTATCTTGATCCCCGTTCAAGCGCTTGGTTACTCCCCATATGGACGCTGTTGATTGCCTGCACCGTTCTTGTCTATCAAGATAGCTGTAAAGCGGCGGTGGAATGGGGTTTTTCGTCCGCCGACTTTTATACAGTGGAAATACCGGTAGCTTCTTCACCTTCCATCGAAGCACAACAGCAGGCCATACACGATGCTCTGAATATAATGATAGTGCGCGTCAGCGGAAGTTCCGGTGATCAATGGGCGCAACAGCAAGCGGAAGTTTCCCGATCATGGATGTCCCATGTTGGTCTGGGCTGGAGCGCCATTGGCACAAGGATTATGCGCATTGATTATTCGCCTGAAACCATACGCCTTATCGCGCGCGAAAATCATCTTCCCATACTCGGCGCCATGCGTCCGAAAACGCTGATCTGGGCCATGATCGACCAGTATGGCGATCGTATCCTGATTGATCCGGAATCGATTGCTTCGAATCCGGAATTTATCAGAACTTTTCGCACTCTCGCCAATGAATTAAAGTTGCATCTGTTATGGCCGGAAACTATTTTTTCCCCGAAACTCAAAGAAATCTGGCAACTGGATATGGAAGCCATAAACTATGCCGCCATGGTTTACGGCGCGCAGGAAGTCGTGGTGCTGCGTTTATGGCTATCGAATGAACAATGGCTTTCAGACTGGTCTCTCTTTCATGCCAACCATAAAATGGACTCGTGGGGCTCTGGTCCAGGAGCATTGGCTCAGACTTTGCGCAACGGAATGATTGGTTTGATCGATGCCCAAACCGGAATTTTCGGAAATCAGAGTATAGTCGGAGCTGAACCTGATACAACGTTATTATCCATTACAGGCATCGATGACATTGAAAACCTGGGCTGGCTTCTCTCTTACATTCACCACATCGATATTATCGAGAAAAGCAGAATCGTCAGCGCCGATAGCAAAGGGTGCATCATCATCGAAGTGGTGCATCAACATAGAGCTTCGCGTTTACAGGATCTGCTTACTCTGGATCAAAGGCTGGGAACAAGGCAGGAACCGGCGATTTGGTGCGAAGGGAAATTCGGCGAGGATTTGCTGCGCCTGACATTTCAATCTCATCCGATCGCACCGCCTTTGCCTCAAGAACCGGCGCAGGCAAATCAAGCACCGGATTAGCGTCCAGGGCTAGCGCGGAAGAATCATGTATGGCATTTCTTGACCAGTCCTGGCTGGTCAGTTCCGGGAACCAAGCGCCGCAACCTGAATCAATAAACTTTTTATGTTACGATAGCGCATCTAATGATAATTGGAATTAAATCATCGTGGACTTGCAGGAGGTCAGCAACCGTGACCGCAGATGAATTACGTCAACTGATACAGGAAGGTGTTCCGGATGCACTGGTAAATGTACAGAGTGAAGATAATGTACATTTCGATGCTATGGTGGTAAGCGAAATTTTTGAAGGAAAAAGTCGAGTCGCAAGGCACCAAAGCATTTACGCGATCCTTGGAGAAAGACTCGGAAATGAAATCCATGCCTTCAGTTTGCGCACATTGACACCAAACGAGCAGTGATTCCAGCAAACACCCGCTCCTGTACCTAAATGGAACTACTACGAATTACCGGCGGCATCCCCCTGCGTGGGGACGTGCATATCTCGGGGGCGAAAAACGCAGTATTACCTATTCTGTCCGCTTCACTTCTGACGGATGGCTGTGTACGCATCGGCAATGTCCCTCATCTCGATGACATCACTACGATTATCGCTCTGTTACGTGCGTTAAATGTTGATGTCATTATGCAGGAAAATATGTGGCTGGAAGTAAACAGTTCCGCTATGAACTGCTTTGAAGCACCTTATGATCTGGCACGTCAGATGCGCGCCTCTATCCTGGTGCTCGGACCCATGCTGGCTCGTTTTGGGAATGCATCGGTACCTCTTCCAGGTGGGTGCGCCATCGGTTCACGACCGGTAGATCTGCATCTGCAGGGTTTGCGAGCCATGGGCGCCGAAATCGAGCTTCAGGGCGGAAAAATAATGGCAAGGGTGCAGGGTCGTTTGCGTGGCGCGCACATCATGCTCGACAAACCCACCGTGACTGGTACAGAAAACCTGATGATGGCAGCGAGTCTCGCGCGGGGGACCACAATCCTGGAAAATGCGGCCAAAGAACCGGAAATTATCGATCTGGCGCAATTTCTCAATGCTATGGGCGCGGAAGTGGAAGGCGCTGGATCAAGCCGCATCGTCATCTGCGGCAAGAAATCCCTCGGCGGGGTAGAATATCAGGTGATGCCGGATCGCATCGAAGCAGCGACCTACCTTATAGCTGGAGCGATTACCGGAGGACGGGTTCGTGTTCATGGCATTGATTCCGAGTTGCTTGAATCGGTGCTGGTCAAACTTGAACAGGCACACATGCACGTTATTCGCGCCAATGAGTCAATCACGGTCGAAACCAACGGTCAACGCCCACGCTCGGTGGATGTGCTAACCATGCCCTATCCGGGATTTCCCACCGATCTGCAGGCCCAGTTTATGGCTTTCAACTGCATTGGTGAGGGTAGCAGTACGATCACCGAATCTATTTTTGAAAACCGTTTTATGCACGTTCACGAACTGAAACGATTGGGAGCCAACATTCAAGTCAAGGGCTCCACAGCTTTGATTTATGGCGTTGAACAACTGATGGCGGCTCCAGTTCGGGCTACTGATTTACGTGCTTCCGCAGGGCTGGTACTTGCCGCACTGGCAGCCTGCGGTGAAACCGTACTCGAAGATGTTCATCATATCGACCGCGGATATGAATGTATTGAAGAAAAACTCGGTCAACTCGGTGCTCGCATCTTCAGAAGATCGGACGGGACAACCCCTTATGAGCCTATCGTCAAACTTTCCTGATACCATCCCGGTCAGCCGGACTTCTTACCGACCCCTGACCATTGCCCTGCCGAAAGGACGTATGCTGCATCCTGCATCAAGCCTCTTGGAAAAAATTGGCATCATCCCGGAAGAACCCCTTAAAAACAGCCGTCGTCTGCTTGTCCGCGCTCCTGGCGCGGAAGCGGTTCTCTTGATCGTACGCGCTACCGATGTCCCGGTTTACGTTCGTTTCGGCGCCGCCGATGTCGGCATCGCTGGAAGAGATGTCTTATGGGAAGATGGCGCCGAAGGCATATATATGCCAGTGGATCTGGGCATGGGCGTATGCCGCATGGTCGTGGCGGGAAAAGCGGATGCAAATCGCCATCAGTCACGCTATCGGGTTGCCACCAAATATCCGGTCAGTACCAGGCGATATTTTTCACGCCATCACCGTCATGCCGATATCATTACCCTGCACGGAAACCTTGAACTGGCACCACTGGTCGGACTGGCTGACTGCATCGTCGATCTGGTGGAAACCGGAACCACACTGCGGGAAAATGGCCTGGTAGAATGGGAAACTATTGCTCCGATCAGTTCCCGTTTGATTGTCAATCGTGCTTCTTTGAAAACCCGACACACTCAAGTACAGAATCTGATCGACGCTATACGGGGTCAGGTGGACGCAGATGCTCGTGAAAAACATTTAACGGACGCGAACCGTTCATGATGCGCAAACTTGACAGTAAGTCGGAAAATTTTCAGGATACGCTCCATCAACTCCTGGCGAAAGGTATCACCATCAGTGAAGATATCGCTTCGGCGGTTCACCCCATCATTGCTTCGGTAGACTCCCGGGGTGACGATGCCCTGATCGACTGGACGCGACGCCTCGATGACTGGCAACCCGAGGATGCGGCCGCGCTCGAACTCACGCCACTGCGTAGAGCGGATATTTCTGCCACAACCGAACCTCAGGTGCGCCAGGCTTTGGAAAAAGCCATAGTTCGAATCAAACGCTATGCCNAACATCAGCGTCTCAGGGGATGGAGTGAAACCGATGCAGATGGCATGCGCTTTGGCGAACGCATAGAAGCCCTGGAGAAAGTCGGGCTTTATGTGCCTGGCGGACTGGCCGCCTATCCTTCATCGGTTCTGATGAATGCGCTACCTGCCAGAGTAGCGGGCGTACGGGAGTTGATCATGTGTGTACCCGCACCTCACGGAACCATCAACCCGGCGGTGATTACCGCAGCTGAACTCGCGGATGTGGATCGTATTTTCCTGCTTGGCGGCGCCCAGGCTATCGCCGCCATGGCATTTGGAACACACAGCGTACCCCGGGTTGACAAAATCGTAGGGCCTGGCAATCGTTATGTCCAGGGAGCCAAAAAGCAACTCTATGGGCAGGTCGGCATCGACATGCTTGCTGGCCCCTCTGAAGTTGTGGTTCTGGCAGATGCCAGCGCTAACCCAATCTGGATCGCGGCGGATTTAATCGCGCAGGCCGAACACGACCCGTGGGCACAAGCCATTTTGATTAGCAGCGATCAAACCTTGATTGATCAGGTCGAGCATCATATCAAAAATGAATTCCCCCGACAGCCCAGAGCCGACATCATCGAGCAGTCTTTACGCGATCGTGGAGCACTGATCAAGGTCAGGGATGAAGATGAAGGCGCCCATATGGTAGATATGATTGCACCAGAACATCTGGTGGTGATGAGTACCCATGCCAGCACATGGGCGCAGAAGGTGCAACATGCCGGAGCGATCTTTATCGGTGGCTATAGCGTTCAGGCTTTTGGCGATTATTGCGCCGGCACAAATCATGTATTACCCACCGCCGGAGCCGCGCGTTTTGCCTCACCGCTCAATACAGCGGATTTCCAGAAGCGCATCAGCTTTATCGAATGCTCCCAACAGGCGGCGCAGGCATTGAGTGTCATCGGCAGCGTTCTTGCGCGCAGTGAAGGGTTTGAAGCCCATGCACGCGCCATGGAATGCCGGTTCGAGCACAAACACCAGCCAGACTGATTCAAAACCATCCCAAAAGACAGACAGCGCCCATTTCCGGGAATATGATGATAAATACCGCACTTTAGTCTGTCAGCTCTGGAAAACGAACCAGTTTCGGGGTGGAGCAATCAACCCCATCTTCACCCCTAAGTTCCTACGCACATCAGCATACAGCCATCAATGAGCGGAAGTCTGCACCCGAATCCTCAATTCACGGCTTCGCATGTACAGGCTGAAGCGAAGATCGAATTGCCGCGCCAGCATGGAACCTGACATCATAAGAGCACAAAACACAAAAGCATCATATCTGCCCAGAGAGAGATTGGCCAGCGCCGGCCCCGGACAGAAACCATACAAACCCCAGCCGATGCCGAATATGGCGGAACCTGAAATAAGACGCCAATCGACCACGCGCTGGATCGGCATAAAAAACTGATCATCAAGCAACGGAGCTTCTTTGCCGAGTATCCAGCGGTAGCCCAGGGTCGTGGCGACAACCGCACTGCCCAAAACAAACATCAGCGCCGGATCCCAGTTTCCCAGGATATCGAGAAAATTTTGAACTTTAACCGGATCAGTCATCCCCGCCACAGTCAATCCCAAACCGAACAGCGCACCACTGAGCAACGCAATCATATTCTTTGCCATGTTTAACCCCCAAAACCATGCCGCACTATAAAAACACTGATTCCGCCGGTGAGCATGAATATCACCACCGACACCAGGGAACGGATAGAAAAACGACTGAGGCCACAGACACCATGACCGCTGGTACATCCATTGGCAAGCCGCGTGCCCGCGCCTACCATGAAACCAGATGCGCCAACCAGCCATAGTGAAGTATCCGGCAAGGCGGGCATGGGCTTAGAACTGAGCGCAAGATAAATCACCGGCCCCATCAGCAGACCGAACAGGAAAAAAATACGCCAGCCTTTATCCTTGGCTTCCTTATCCATGATACCATTGGCAATACCGCAGACACCGGCAATGCGCCCATTGAACCACAGCAAAAATACGGCGGATGCCCCGATCAGCAAACCGCCGGCGATAGCCAGATTAATATCCCAAGTCATTGAATAAACCTCATAAATTGAATGCTTAATTGACCTCAGTTCCTATTCTATAGAATTATAAATAAAATTTTTAGATTATTTTTGCATATATAAAGCTTTTCTTTCTAGTTCCAGTTATTCCATAGCTCTATTCCGAGCTGACCGGAGGAAGCGATTGATCATTTTTAAGGAACGTCGAGCAAGCTTGGAGCAGGCATAATTGTATCAGGCTAAAATCGATACAAACCCATCAATTTTCCGCGCGAACCGCAACCAACACTATGCGAAGAAAAACATTAACTGAAGGAATTGGCTATTTCTGAGCAATGGCGAAATGTTCATCTATCAGTTCGCACAAGATATGCAGCAGTAAAATATGCACTTCCTGTATGCGGGGAGTCATAGGGGATGGCACGCGCAATTCGATATCATCATGTTGCAGCATCCGGGGCATCATGCCACCATCACCGCCGCTGAAAGCGATGATTTGCATTTCCGCCTTATGCGCGGCTTCAATCGCGCGGAGGATATTAGCCGATCGGCCACTGGTGCTCAAAGCCATCAAAATATCTCCGGAACATCCAAGCGCCTCAATCTGTTTGGAAAATATCTGATCGAATGATTCATCGTTACCGATCGCTGTCAGAGCAGAGCTGTCGGTTGTCAGAGCGATGGCAGGTAAAGGAACGCGGGGACGCCGATAACGGTTGACGAGTTCGGCGGCAAAATGCTGCGCGTCAGCGGCAGAACCTCCGTTTCCGCAAACCAGAATTTTCCCTCGTTGTTCAAGCGCTTGAATGAGAAGCACACCGGCGTCTGCGGTGACTGCGGTCAAGCGCTCAGAAGCATTTTGATGTGCCAGAAGACTTTCTTCGAACTGCTGCTGAACGAGAATTTCCAGTTGCGCTGTATACTTGCGTTCCACGGTTAACCTTCATAGCAATGAATGAATGATTCAGGGAAGCTCTGATCAAGCCTGGACGAAGCCCAGGTGCGATTCCCCATGTTCAGATTTGAGACGACAATTGCGCATAATAGCAGGGCTATTACATAGATTGTTAACCAAGAAGCTGGACATAAGGGCCGCAAGAACCGGGTTCATGACTTAATCAGAGCTTCCTTGATTTGAAAATAACTCATCGGCGTAAAAAGCGCAACGGATCCAGCGCGTCTCGGGACGATCCAGTGACCCTGTCAATACCACCACGTCAAAGCGCATCGCTACATCGAGAGTTCGCACATACTCAAGCAGAAAATATCTGGCACTTGCCACCAGACGAGCGCGTTTCCCTGCGGTAATACTAGCCGCAGCGGAACCATAATGGTCACTGGCACGATACCGCACTTCCACCATGACCCAAACATCGCCTTCTTTCATCACCAAATCCAGCTCTCCGCGCGGGCAATGATAATTGCGCGCAATGAGCTTCAATCCGTTCCGGATCAGTAATAACCGAGCGATATTTTCCGCCGCCTGGCCATTGCGACGACTAGTAGATTGCTTCAACGGGTTCGATACCATGGCGGGTGTATGCGCTCCAGATAAGCTTTGTGAACACGACAGGGTGATCGCGCCAATGCAATTCCCCTGATGTTCCCATGATCCACGGAGAATCACTTCCGCGTCGGAAAGTTATCACATATGCGAGCATAAAACTATCGTAACCCATGGCATAGACGTCAGAATAGCGATTAAAATTTTCCGCCCAGGCGCGTTCAAGCTGCGCGCGCGAAGGGTAACGCTGCGGATAAGCATTCCATGCCAATAAAACGGTCTTCACTCCCCGGCTCTGTTCCAGCAAATCTCTGGGAACTTTGGAATCCGGATTGGTAATCGGCATAGCGTAGACCGGGATTCTCCGTGCGTCAAAATAATCCAGCTGACTGTTGATCAGCGCAGTCTCGCGTAATGATGTGGTTCCAACCAGCACACAACTATCGGCAGGGAGATGTAGCCTCACGACATGACTTTTCCTGCCGGGAACCCCGGTGCCAAGCAACATGCCGAGCTGTCGGGTAAAATCATAGCTTTTCGGCAGAAATGTTTGCGCGGCAATGATGTTGCCGCCCAGTTTCTGGAAATGTGAAGATAAAATATATTGAACCTTTTGCCCCCATTCACTCTCAGGAGCCAGAATCATGGCGTTACGGCAACCATCGCGGCTGGCGTATTCAACGATCTGCCTGGCATGGGATTCCGGGTTGAGGGGAGAAAAGACATGAATATTGGCCGGCAATGAAAGCAAGTCTATTCCTGGAACGTCTCTCGTGGCATCCGACTGTTGCGTGAGCACAGGATTACCGCCTTGCGCTTGCTCAACTTCCGGCTCATTCAATGTGATAATTTCCACATCAGGACTTATTCCATCATCTTCAATAATGGATGCAACCGATGCCTTGATTAAGGGGCCGACCACTACAAAAGCGCCCTGTTCAATCGCCTGATGATAGACCTTTAGTGCCTGAGCGGGATCTCCGGCACTATCGTAAAAGACGATGAAAGGGCCCGTTTCCTCACTGATATCGTTCGGGATGGCGCTCATGTGCTGGTAGAATGCGGCCATAAATCCCCGTTGAACGGCGTGACCGATGGGGGCATAGGATCCACTCAGCGGTAAGATAACCGCCATGTGCCGCCCTCCAACGGACAATACTTCAGCATCCGGAATCCGGGGGGAGGCAGGAGACGATGCCGCGCCGATCAATTGGGTAATGAAGATCTGCCCCGGATGATGATAAAATCTGCTTCGCCATTGTTCAACGCGGTGCGTGATATTGCTTGCTTCCTGTTGCTCACGTGCGATCCGGGCCAGTTCAATCCAGCCTGACGCTGTTTCTTCCATCGTTTCCGGCCACGTTTTATCTGGCAACGCCTTTGCATGGGTCAGCAAACGCCAGATCATGCTTCGATTTTCTTGTCGCTGGGAATTATTTTCTAACAGATAATCCCGCTGAATCAGCAACTGCAACGCTTTGCCTGGTTGATTTTTTCTGCTCGCGGACAAGGCTTCCAGCCGCAGTAGTTCCGGTTGTTCACCAGACGTCTGGAAACGTTTTAACTGATCAATCATGGCATCAGCCTGGTTGATTTCTCCCTGATAGAGCCATATTTCACTTTGCAGTTGTTGCCAGCGGCGCATTTGCTGATAGTCCATCGGCATCTGATTGATCTGATCCAAAATATTTTCAGCCCGCTGTTGCGCTCTGGCTGCGATGAAATGATTCGCCGCCTGCAATAACAGATCAATCACCTGTTCTTCAGAATCCAGCCCTTCGGCCAGTTCCTGCAGACTTTCGGCCTTCTGCAGTTCATTTCCAGGCTCGGATACTACCCCGGAGGAGGCATCAGAATCAGGCGTTTTCAATATGGGAACCGCACATCCCGACAACAACCCTGTACTCAATACAGCGAATAATAACAGCCGCCAACGACCGATCAAGAAAACAACAAGATGATTTTTAAGCTTCATGGAAAAGTTTTTTCATAATTTCGAGTAATAACGCAGTCAATCTGCTGAAATCCAAAAATCCGGTTGCTGTTTTTCATCCCGCGCCAAACTTGATAAATCAGATAGTTGACAATTCGGATATCAAAAACCGCGTGCCTGTATTATACCATCGTCACCTTTAGGGAACCTCTGAACAAGTCTGGACGAAGCTCAGGCGTGATTCCCCATGTTCAGATTCTCGGGTTAAATTGCGCGGATTGGCAGGGCTATTGCGAAGATAAGCAACGATGAAGCTGGACATGAGGGACACAAGAACCGGGTTCATGACTTAATCAGAGCTTCCTTAGGCGCCGGATTCGTGGCAAACAAAGGACTGGCTTCACCTTATTGTTTTGTGTTCATTCACTGAATTCGTAGAAAATATCGGCGCTCGACTCAGCGCCGAATTCGCTACTCAGACTCCAATGCTCGGAAAGATTATAGCGAGCGGCAAAGGTTCGCGCATTACTGAANAGTCCAAAACCATAACTGACATACAGCTGGGGCGACAGATGACGACCCAGCACCAGTTCCGACTCATCGATATTGGTTTTGGATTCAATGCTGATATCCTCGATCCCGAGCGGTCTTCCGAGCCGACTGGCAATGCGCTCAGTCCCCTGCAAACCCAAAAAATAAGCCGCCTGCATCAGAAGCTCGGAGTCATTTCGGTTTCCCTGACCACTGCTTTTCGGTAACGGACGCCCTAACATCAGATACGATAACTGCTCGGCCTGGGGCATCGAAGGATCCGAAAAAAGGCTGAAATCAGGTTTCTGCAGCGTACCTCGAACCTCAATTCCGGCTACAATACGCTCTACATGGCGCACGGCGCGTAGATCAAGCGCCGGTTGAGTCAAACTGCTGCCGGCATAGATAATTCGGCCGCTTTCTATGGTGAGATTTTGACCGTAAGCGGCATATTGACCATCCTTAATCCGGAACTCACCGCTTGCAGTCATTGACTGCGCGCCTTTGGCTTTTAATAAAAGTGAACCTTCAAGTTGGCCTGTCAAACCATAGGCTTCGATGTTGACCTGCGGCCCGAGTCCGAGCTCAACATGAATCTGTTGACGGAGCTTTGCTGACGCAGGTTCAGTAATTTCTTCCTCGACCTTGATCCATTCATCGGCATTCGCCTTGATGGCGCTGGACATATCACGTGGATGGATACTGGCTTCAGGGATGTTTACCACACCTTGCACGGAAAGCTCCTGCTCCTTGAGGCGAATCGAAAGATCAGGGGAGATCAGAGCTTCAGCATTGACCGTTCGATAAGCCTCGAACCGATCTCCATGGATTTTTAGTTCCAGTTCAGGCATTGCCCTTTTCAATTCCACATGCCCCGCAGCTTCGATCTGCCCATCACCGGACTGTAGTGATGCACTGATATTAATGCGCCGACCGTTGGAGGCTTCAATAACAGCTGCTGCATTTTCAATGGTGATCCCGGCTGGAACCACATCAAATTGAAGTTTATCAAGCCGGACATGTCCTGAAAAAACCGGCGTGTCCATACTGCCCGAAAACCCGGCCGCCACATCAAGTTTGCCTGACATGCGATCCAATGCCGACACAAACGGACTGACCACCGCTATATCAGGAACTTGAATATCCAGACTGCCTCGAACAGGCCATCTATTCCAGGATCGCGAATCAGGCATCGCGGGCAAATATACTACGACATCCACCGTATTTTGTTCGTTGAGATGGGCTGCGAGCGTTGCCTGCGAGCGTTCCGCATCTGCACTCACCCCGAGATGGAAATCTGTATATTCAACGGACAGATTTTCATCTGCGCCCCTAAGCGAATCTCTTTTGACCAAGCGCCCGGCGGCGGAACGCAATTCCGCGTTCAGAATCAAGGATGCTCCGGGTTTCTGTCGAGCCTGTATCGACCCGTCAAGTCTCCCGGACAAATCCATATCCAGCGATTCAATCCAGGGCGCCAATATTTGCAAATCGATTTTCGTCAAATCAAGCCCCGCCTGCCATGGACCTGCCTTGCGCCATTGTCCTTTCGCGCACAGATCTCCTTGCTTCAGGGTTTTCGGTGATTTTTTCAATGCCCAGCAAAGTGCTTCCGCTTGTATGGATGCCGATGAAATCTTTAATGGCGCAGGCGCAGTCAGAATCATGGCGATCTCTTCTTCGCGCACTAATTCCATGACATCCAGAGTCCCTTCCCAGATCTGATCACGCCATTGCCCCTGTGCTTTCAAGCCCAGATCAAGCATGTCGGAATCCATACTGATGTGAAGATCATGCGCCTCGGGCAAACCCTTGACATGCAGCGCGGCTTCATCAATAGAATTTTCACCCACCTTCACGCCATGAATCCGTAATTGCAGATCCGATTGGCGATCACCAGACAGATCAACAATTCCGCCAACGCTCAAAGTTTCCAGATGCAGCTGATCGCTCCAGCCAAGATTACCGACATCAGCCTCAAGATCAACCATCGGCTGAAGTTTGGAGCCCTGGGCACGCAAAGAGAGCTTAAAATGACCTTTCGCCTCGGGATGAATCTGACTTAGATCCGGTGACATAAGATCGAACGAAACATCGAGATCATCGCCGATGATGCCCTTTCCCTTGAGATTACTCTGCGCGGAATTGATATCGAGTTGCTCAATGATGATCCGGTTGTCCCTCACGCGCAAAAGCGCATCGCCGCTGATCGGATATCCTCGCAACCTGCCCTGAAGATCGCCCAAATCAACGGATACGCTCAAGCCATCATCGTCATACTGGCCCTCAGAAGCGAGTGAAAAATCAAGCGCGCCGGGCCATCCTTCCACCAGAGCCGAGGGATCAAGCCGACTTGATTTCAGTTGGGCGTTCCATTTCAACTCTGGCGACCATGACAATTCGACATGCCCGTCGATACTGCCATCTCCAGCCCGCAGGCTAAGATTTTCCAGGTTCAGCGATTGCGCATCACCATGACCAGAGCCATCGAATAACACCTCAGCGCCGGGTTTCAATGGAGCCATATCCTGGCTCATCGGCATGGCGGCGCGCACGCTTGTTTCGACAAGATAATGATCGATTCCGCCTGAACTTATGACAGATACGTCCGCGACGCTCCATCCATCCGCCTGACTTAAGGGCCAGTTGATATGGCGACCATTAAACCGCGCATCCCAGTGCACGCCCTGATCTTCAGAAGGCAGGAATATTTTTCCGTTACCTTCGATATGCGCCCGACCGGTTCGGCTTTGCTGAATATCCAGATCTTCAATCTCGATCCTCTGCTGATTCAACTGGAGTGCACTACTGACGCTCAGATGAATATCCAGAGGCTGAATATAAGCGACGAGTTCTATTCGCCCTTCCGCTTCCTGCATCGTCCCCGACAGATTTACAAGCCCACTTTCGACCACCGAATCGGTCAGATCGGGGGAAATATCCGCCAATTTGATTTGGGCAAGCTTGAGTTGCATCTTCCAGCCCAGTTGCGCCAGAGGCTGCAGTAGGCTGGCTTTGATCTCGGCATGATAGGGGGCGTCAATCTGTTGTTCCAGATCGAGCCGATCAAGATTTCCATGAATGTAGATGCTGGACTCTATCGGTGCGTAACCGGGCAGTGTCAGCAATACGCTTGCGTCGAGTTCAACGGGATAGTTTATGCTCAGATCAAGGCGTGAATCAGCATTTAAATCCAGTTCGGGCGTAAGCAACTTCAATCGCGAAACAGTAATTTGATCGGAAGTTGTTTTTAGCTCGAATTGCAGCAGTTTGATCTCTTGCGGCGTTGTTTGTCCGGCTGTTAAAATCCGCCCATCGCGCAGCGTAAAATCCTCGATGTGCGCCGTAAATGGCAGAACCGGAGGTTCAGGCAGTACAAATGGCTCATCCGGCTGCTCCTGCGGCGCCTCAACTTCAAGCATTTGCCAGGTCAAGCCGTCGATGCGCAATTGCCGTATATGCACATGCCTGATTCTCAGTTCCGACCATGCAAAATCCCAGCGCAAACGCTCGATACGCAAATTTGCAGCAGGCAAATTAACCTCAATACCCATGAGATCAAGGTTGCCCAACTGGCCCTGCGTCTGCTGAACATGAAACGTCTCACCTGCCGCCTGATCGGCAATATGTATGGCAATGCGGGTTCCTGCGGGTGTGAATAATACCAGCCCAATTGCCATGATCAACCAGCCCAAAAGCAGCAGAAACCCGAGGGTCAAATAGCCAAGAATCTTCACAGATCAGGCCCTAGTGTCAAATGCAGGCGCAACCCATCATCGGAAGAATCCACTGGCCTTGCGATATCCAGACGCACCATGCCGATGATGGTTTTCCAGCGCAGTCCCATTCCGGCGCTTCTACGCAGCGGTTCCCATTCATTCACAGCATTACCGAAATCGAAAAAAGTCGCCAACGCCCAGTTTCCGCGTAAATGTTGCTCGTATTCCACACTTCCTTCCAGTAGATAGCGTCCTCCTTCGATCACATTTTCCTCATTGCGCGGACCCAAATCTTCGTACGCGAAGCCGCGTATCGTCGTATCTCCACCGGTCAGATAACGCAGGGAAAGGGGAAGATCAGAAGGCTCATCAATCAGAGTAGCGCCAACGGCTACTCGGTTCAAAAACCGCCCGGAGTTCCATGGTCGATGAATCCACTTGCTTTCAAGACGTGCCTGGGCAAAACTGACATCCGAAATCAACCCTTCGGATGCCCCCTGCATATCGAACAAGCCCCTAAATCCTTGTCTCAAAAAACCTGCATTGCTCGAGCGTGTATAACTCAAGGCGCCACCAGGCATCAGCAGGAAAGTATCTACCGGCCCTTTGCCTACATCGAAACGTTCATGTTCCAATGAAATACGCAATACCCGTTCCCACGCCCCTGAAACGCGTACCAACCGCACGCCGCCCTTCTGCTTGAAGCTCTCCCGGTCATCATTATCTTCCCACTGCAGCGAGAACGGAAAATCAAGCCTATCCGTACGCGGATCAGCCACCGGGATGCTGTAAACTGTGTTTAATTCACTCTTGATCGGTGAAATATTCATTTCACTGTTGAAGCGGTGACCATGGCGATTGAGATGTGGGTTTTCGATCTCTGTACTCAAACGCGGACCGGTGTCAGTGCCATAGCCTACACCAATACGATATTGCCATGCGTGGTAGGGATCGAGTTGAACATAAATGGGAACTTCGCGATCCTGCACTTCGTGAAGCTTCGGTTCAATCTGGACATTACGGAAAAACCGACTGTCATTCAAGCTAAACTGCAAATCTGTGAGCAGACCATTTTCGTAGCGGTCCCCGGTGGTGAAAGAAACGTAGCGTCTGAGTAGCGATTCTTTGATATCACCATCAGAAAAATGAACCTCGCCGAACTGGTATAAGCGCCCGGTATCCATGTGCAGATCAATCACCGCGGTTTTCTGATCCGGATCGACAGTAAATCGGGTGATAGAATAGCCTGCCTCAAGATAACCATGTTGACGCGATATTTCCAGCAGCGACTGCTTACCCGCTTCGTATTTCCGGTGATCCATAATATCATGGAGTTTTAATGGAAAACCCTCGCGAGCACGTGTCACGATCGGATCCAGAGAACCTTCTCCTGTAATTTGAATATCGATCCCTGCGATCCGCACCGGCTCACGGAGATCAATCTCAAAACGAACCAGCCACCGGTCTTTTTTGCGCTGCTGGATATCGGTTTTAATCACCGGATCATAATACCCGAAAGAGCGTAGCGCCTCATTGATTTCAACAGGCGCCAATCGGCTGAGTCGCAGGATCTGGTTATAGGTCAGGTCGGTCTTGTCTTCCTGTTCTTCCTGCTCTTTTTGTTGTTGCGCAAAGCGTTGAATCGTCAGAAAAAGCATGACGTTTTTTTTCATCGCCCCTTCTACCCCTTCGACCTTCACTTCCAGGGGTTGTGGATTCACCAATGGTTGTGCATTCACCTCAAAACTCAAGAATCCGGGGAAAATAGCGCCCACCAGCAAGCGGAAAAAAAACCACGGTACGCGCCCGATCCACCCTTGAATCAGAGAATAGACACCTTTGCGTCCCATCGCTCTCATCCTCGCGCGCCGGAAACTTGATGGATCAGAACCGGAATCGTCGCACGCCAGTCATGGAGAACAGGTTTATCGTGATAGCTTTTGATATAACACACAAACCCTTTCCTTTAGGGAAGCTCTGCCCAAGTCTGGACGAAGGTGATTTTGGTTCATTAATGTTCAAATTCGAGACGACAATCGCACGGGTTAGCAAGGCTATTGCGGAGATTATCAACAAAAAGCCGGGCATAATGGCCGCAAGCGGACTCGACTTCGCTCACCGCAGGCACCGAGTTCATGACTTGGGCAGAGCTTCTTTGGCTCAAGTTGCCTCCAATGCTCGCCACAAGCATTGAAACCAGGTTCTACCTCTCCCTCACGCCATCAGTTCCTAAGTTCAGAACATACCCATACCCAGCCTCATGGATTCGGATACCGCTTTTCCGAAACCCCGCTGTGAAGCATTCTATTTGAACTTTCACTCAAAAAGATCGCTCCCTAGTCCTCAATATCCAGCTTGAAAGCACGCACCCTGTCATTGAGGTGATCGGCCTGATCACCCAAGGTAGCAAAGGCGGTGGAGTTCTCCTGAACCAGGGCGCTGT